>FUFK010038364.1_pt1 | contig 36546 bp, 38 predicted proteins | sample 1021851 | NCBI WGS metagenome assembly FUFK01 (sample SAMEA51879418, study PRJEB19060) | metagenome | reverse complement strand
AACATCAAAGGAACGGTTAAGACCCAGTCAACGTATCTTAACCCTGTATCGTATGCTCCACTTTCCCAAGATGCACCCATCTTTTGATAGTGATACCATGCAATACCACAGACAAGTGCTGAAATATATACACCACGTCTGTGTTCTGGTTTAACTTCTCTTGATGAAGCAAGTAGAAATACTGTTCCTGCAAGCATTCCCACAGTTGCCACCATGAAAAGTCGGTATGTTAGTTCTTCCATTTTAGAAGTACTCCTTTTTTTCTTTAATGTGAAACGTTCACATCACAAATGTACCATTCTTGTGAAATTATTAAAATAATTTGAAAATTTTTTAATAAATTTTGTAACTTTATTTTTAAAAAATAGTAATTAAAGAGTGGATCCGACAGACCATTTTTCTAAATATGGTTTCAAATTAAACTTTGTCGCTGTAGATTTTGATGTCATATACCTAATTTTTCCATAAATTGGTCTCTCTGGTCCCCAAGCTCTGTCATATCTTCCTAATATCCAAAATACTCCTGAGTATGAGTTTGGATCTCTTCCATCTAAGGCAAAACGATCATTTAAATCTATCAAATAGGAAAGTGCAATTTGTGGATTAGGCGTCCATTCAAGAATTTTCTTACCCCATAACATTCTTAAATAATTATGAATTCTACCTTCAGTTTTTAACTGATTTTGAGCTGCGTTCCAAATTTCATCATGTGTATTAGCNTTTGTAAATTCTGATAANTCATAGATATATTCTCTTTCATCATTNGCATGATCGTCTAATGTTTTAATTGCCCAGTCTGGTANNGATTGATATTGGTCATAGTTTGCNCGTTTTACACAGGTATGATATCCAAGCTCTCTCCAAGTGATTANCTCATCAAAAAAACTTTCGAGATTAGCAGATCCTCCCCACCATCCTTCTCTACGACCAACGAAATTTGGATCTATATTCTCTACTGACCATGACTCACTACTAATNATTTTTTCAAANACTTCATANGTTGAAATATGTCCGAAATGAAAATAAGGTGAAAGCTGGCTACTTGCATCTTCTGAAGGATGACTTCTTAGTTTTGAGTAATCATTAAATCCTTTTTTTACAAAAAGATCCAATCTTGATTTCGCTGCATTATATCCACCAACAACATCACTAACCTCTACAGATTTATCAACATTTAAGTTATTTAAAAAATCTTGAGTGTTGACTTTATTAAAATCAACAAGTTCATATTTCTTTAACATTGGTTCTATTAATTTTTCATCAAATTTTAAATTAAGATATTCAAGTGGATCTTTCTCAGGAACTTCAACTAAAAAGTCTTCAATATTCTTGTGCATGAATCTTCTAAAGTCATGAGCACGTACATATTCTTTTTCTGCAATTCTTATTGGAAGTAAGCCATTTGAATCAACCAATTCATATGTTGTTTGAATACTCCCCTTTGCTTCTGCTGTCATTTGAGGAACAAAATAAGTTGGATAATCATCTGTAATAACAACTGCAGCATTTTTTCCTAACTCAATCAATAATTTATCTGCTACACCCCTTTTTTCTTCAACATAAGGAAAATAAAAAGCTTTTGATTTTTCTGTTTGTTTTTGAATATCTTTCATGCCTTCAATAGCGAATTTGTGAAATCTAATGCTTGCCATAGGATAATCAATTGTCATTGGTTCAAAAATAAGTAAAGGTTTCGAGAGTTTGTTTGCCCATTCAATTGCACGTTGAAGCGAAAAATTATAATTTACTCTTCTAAATGCGATCATCCAATACAGAACATAGGGAGCGTCCATATTTGGCTGTTCATCATTAAGTGTTGTAATTCTATTTATTGGCACTTCAAGCATAAAAATATTATAAGATTGAATTCATTTTTAAATTGAAAATTATCTGTTTAAAATTACATTTGTATGGGAGCAATTGATATCAAATCTGCTGGGAAAATATACCCAAATGGTACAAGAGCACTGGAAGATGTAAATATAACTATAAATGATGGAGAGTTTGTAGTTCTGGTCGGGCCATCAGGTTGTGGTAAAACTACTCTACTGAGAATGGTTGCAGGCCTTGAAGACATTACTGAAGGTGAAATTTCAATTGGTGATAAGACTGTCAACGATGTTGCACCAAAAGATCGTGACATAGCAATGGTTTTTCAAAATTATGCACTTTATCCACACATGTCAGTTTTTGACAATATGGCTTTCTCTTTAAAACTCAGAAAATTACCAAAAGATGAAATAGAACAAAAAGTTAAGGAGGCTGCAAAGACGCTTGAGATAAGTGAATTGTTAGACAGAAAACCAAAAGCTCTATCAGGAGGACAAAGACAAAGGGTCGCTATGGGAAGAGCTATTGTGAGAAATCCTCAAGCTTTCCTGATGGATGAACCACTTTCAAACTTAGATGCTAAATTGAGAGTTCAAATGAGAGCTGAGCTAGGGCAACTACATACACAATTACAAACAACAACTTTATACGTTACTCATGACCAGGTTGAAGCAATGACTATGGGGGACAGAGTTGCAGTCATAAGAAAAGGTGAGTTACAACAAATTGATACCCCAAGGGAGATTTATCTTAAACCAAAAAATATTTTTGTTGCAGGTTTTATTGGTAGTCCGTCAATGAACTTTGTGTATGCAAATGTAGGTGTAAATAAGAGCTCTATTCAATTAAATTTTGGTAATGATCAAATTGAATACAAAGGTGAAAAATTAGGGGAATTAAGGTCCTTTGAAAATAAAGAAATCGTAATGGGAATTAGGCCAGAGGCCTTTGAAGATGGGAACTATGCAAATGCAAGCGAGTTCTCAGAAAGTATAAAGGTATCTGTATCACTTTTAGAACAGCTTGGTTCTGATTCATATATTCATTTTTATAAAGATATTAAACCTGTCCAAACTGAAGCTATTGAGGAAATTTTAGCTGATGAAGGTGAGGACATAACTGTATTAGGAGATAATACGAAATTCATTGCAAGAATAAACCCAAACTCAACCGTTGTTGAAGGCAAGGAAATTGAACTTAAAATTGACCCTTCAAAACTTCATTTCTTTGATCCTGAAACTGGGGATGCTATATAAATTATTAATACTTGCTGTCTAATTCCTCGGTTACTTCATTAATGAATTCACTTCCCAAGGAAATATATTTTTTTAACGCATACAACAGATGATCAGCTCCAATTCTTCTTTCCATAAGCTCAGATGCATCATATCTGAATAAATCATCATTTAAAGCATTTCTTACTAACAATGTTTCTTTTAAAAGCATTTTATTTTCTATTTGTTCAATATTTGAATTTTTATTTCCAGAAATAAAGGCTGAATCCCGTTTTGATATCCAGCTTTGCCCGAAATTATCGTCTACAAGAGACCTAAATACCTCTATGGATTTATTTGATTCATTTAAGATAACTAAAGAATCTCCAATCCCTACCATTGCATTTTTATTAGCTTTTGATGGAAATTTAAAAAAGTCATAATCATATTCGTAGCTTTTATTGGATGGAAAATACATACTTGCAAAATGACCTGACCAGCTGAATACACATGAATTATCTTCATCAAGTAAATTTCGATAGTTGTTTCTGAACTCTTTACTTATAATTCTTTGGTTTCCTCCATAAACTGCGTTTTCATCAAAGATTAATTTTCCAATATTTAAGATTGATAGTGTTATTTCATTATTTTGAGAAGTAATAATTTGTTTGAACCAGTCATCATAAATATCTGGTCCATATTCATGCAAAATTAAATCTTCTAACCAATTAGTTGCTATCCAACCTGTTGAGGCACCGCTTTCAATATCCATACACCATAATGGATTGTCAAAAGATGAATACTGTTTGGTAAAAGAAATAATATCTTCAAAACTTTCAAAATTTGGAGATCCTAGTCTTTCATATTTACCAACGTCATACCAAATTAATGAATTTGGAATCAATCTAAATAAAACACCGTAGTTTATTTTATCTTTTTGAGAAGTCGTAATTTCTTGAAGATGTTTTGAGTAATTTTGATTAAGCACCTCATCACTAAGCACAGTAGAAACTGAGTAAAGATAACCTCTTTCTCCGAGGTTTACAACACCTTGTGGATTTGGAATTATTGCTAGATCAAATTCTTCGGTGTTGGTACCTCTAATTATCTCAGACTCAATATCTGAAAAAGGTACATATCTAATTTTTACATTTAAATCTTTAGAAATTAAATCTAATTCTTCTTCAAAGTATTCGATTTGTGGAAAATAAGGACCAGCAATAGAAATTTCTTCGGGGCTATATGCAAAATATGAAAAAATTATTGTTACAAGAATAAATATTGGAATAAACAACTTTCTGTTTTTTAATTCCATAAATGTGCGGCTCCTCTTACACCACTCGAAGATCCATGAGTTGCTTTAACAATTGGAGTAAGAAAAAAATTTGATGCAATATATGAAATTATTCTTTTGGGAACTTCACTATAAATGTCATCAATTTCTGACATACCACCTCCGCAAACGATAATGTCAGGATCAAGTATGTTAACGAACGTACTAAACGATCTTGCAATACGCTCAAAATAAATGTCCATCACCTCAGTTGCAATAGGATCATTTTCTTTGTAAAGTGAAACAATTTCTCTTGAAGTTTTTTTAGATTCTGACATGAATTCAAAATGATTTTCTAATCCAGGTCCAGATAAAAAGACTTCAATTGCTCCTATTCTTCCACAATGTCTTTTAATACTTTTTTCATAGTCATCCATTGGTCCAGGAATGGGATTTTGTCCCCATTCGCCAGTTAATTTATTTGGCCCAACAATTATTTGTTTATTAACTGAATATCCTGCCCCAACACCAGTTCCTAATATTACGGCAAAGACACTGTTGTGCTCTGATCCAGCGCCATCAATTGCCTCTGATAATGCCAAACAATCAGCATCATTTGCAATTTTTATATCATATCCAAGTTGATTTTCTATATCCATTTTTACGGGTTTGTTTTCAAGTGCTTTCGTATTTGAGACCTGGACCAAATTTGTCTCAGGGTGAATTGAACCTGGCATTCCTATGCCAACTGTAAAACTTTGTATTCCTTTTGTAATTTCATTTATTAACCAAACAACTTTATCAATGATTTCTTCATAATTGTCTTTGGGTGAATCAACCCTTAATCTATTTGTTTCACTTCCACTATTTGGATCAATAGCAATAGCCTCGATTTTAGTTCCGCCCCAGTCAACACCAATTTTCATATCATTTACTCAATTCAAAATATAGGCTATATTTCTCTATGTTAGTACTCCCATTTTTATCAATAATATTGTTTTTTTCTAAAACCCAGTAGTAAGGTGCATCAGGATATTCCTCGGCATAGTCAGTAGCTACGCCAATAAAAATTTGATCACCATTGTCCAAATTAATAACTAGATTTCGAAGATAATAAAAATAATTTTTACATTCATCTTGACTAGCTTGATCATAAATACCCGTTATTTTATTTTTAAAATCATCCACTTTTAATAGTTGAATTGAGAACTCTCCTGATCCAAATTCCTCCCAAAGTGGGCCGATGCATATATTCGAATCAGAAACATAATCCTCTCTAAATTTCATATCAAATACCATTTCGTAACTTTTTATTTTGTTTGAATATTTTGGAAAGCTTTGTATATCTATCGTTATCGAGTTATTAAAAAGAGATTCTCTTACATTAAAAATTAATATGCTTTCAATGTTTTTATTTTCCACTGAGGAAGATATTTCATATTTATATGTATCTATTGAAGAACAGGAAATAACGACAAAAGATATTAAAACGTAAAGAATTGATTTCAACCCTTTACTGCCCCTCCAATTAATCCTCTTATAAAAAATCTTTGTAAACTAAAAAATACAATTAATGGAACAATCATTGAGATAACCGCCCCAGATGTTCTCAAGTGCCATGCTTCTCCATAATTTCCAACAGTAAGTTGAGCTACATGAGAGGTCACAACCATGTTCCGTGGATTTATTCCTAAAAATACATTTGCAACTAAAAAGTCATTGTATACCCACAAAAACTGAAATGTTGCAAATGCAGCAATTCCTGCAACTGAAAGTGGTAGTGCTAATCGAAAAAATGTTGTTAAATGAGAGGCTCCGTCAATTTTGGCTGATTCTATAACACTTCTAGGTAAACTCATCATGAAATCTCGTAATAAAAATGTTGCAAGAGGTAAACCAAAACCCGTGTGAGCAAACCATACTGCTACAAATGTACCATTTATATTTAACTCAGGAACCAAAGGTATTCCAAATAAAATGGCCCCACTTTTCATTAGTTTTAGTAAAGGTATTAATGACATTTGTAAAGGAACTATCATCATTGCCACAACAAAAAGAAAAGCAATATCTTTTCCGCGAAAATCAATAAATGCAAAAGCATATGCGGCAAATGCAGCAATTGTAATTGGAATTATTGTTGACGGAATAGTTACTGCAAAAGAATTAAAGAATGATCTACTTAAATTTTCTGCAAATAAAATTTCTGTATAATTTGCGAATGTAAGCTCCTCTAAAATTGTTCCACTTGAAATAGAGTTCCACCAGGCGTATCTTTTAACTGCTTGCTCGTTTCTAAATGAACTTAAAACAAAACCAACATATGGGATCATCCAAGTTAAAGATATAGTAATAAGAATTATTTTTGTGACTGGTTTGTCGTACCATTTTTGATTATCTAAGTTCATACAGTATTTTCCGCCTTGTTTCTAAATACATTTAATAAAATTACAGGTATCACACAAATAAATATAATTACTGCAACTGATGCAGATCTTCCTTGATTTAAAAATTTAAAATATTCATCTAACATTTTTACAGCTAATAAGTTAGATTCAAAGTCTCCTCTGGTAGTAACAAATACAATGTCGAAAGCTTTTAATACAGATATTGTAAGGTATGTAGCAACAACAATTATCGTTGAACGGATATAGGGCATAATTACTGATAGAAAAATTCTTCCTTCTGTTGCACCATCAATTCTTCCTGCTTCAACAATTTCTTCAGGTATTGCTTTTATAGCCGCTGAAAAGACTACCATTGCAAACCCTGTAAACATCCACACCATAATAAACATTAATAAAATTGTGTTGAGTGGAAGGTTTGAAAGTAAATTTAAAAACGTACTCCCTGGATCAAGATTTTCAAATAATGGGAAATTTTGTAAGTCTCTTTGTTGAAGCCATCCAATAGGAACTTCACACCCTTCAGACGTATACCCAATCTTTTCACCACTATCAGTAAAAGTATTATTTCCACATTTTGAACCATCATCAGCAAAACCCCTACTGACCCTTAATCCATTAATTAATCCAATCTGTGTAAGTGGTGGTGGTCTATACTCATAAATAAATTTATACATTGCACTCGATCCGACTGCAGATATTGCCATAGGCATGAAGATTATAGATTTAAAAAAAGATTCTCCTCTTCTTAATCTGTCAGATAAATATGCAACCACAAGTCCAAATAGAATTACTAAAAAAACTACTCCAATTAACCAAAAAACTTGATTTCTAATTGTTATTAACATTGCAGGATCAGTTATCGACCATCTATAATTTTCTAGGCCGATAAAATTCTCACCTCTATTGTCAAAAAAACTTAAATAAATTGTTCTTATAGCTGGATATAAAAGAAATAAACTTAACAAAAAAATTGCCGGGCCAACAAACATTGCTCCAAATAAAGCTTCTTGATACTGCTTTGGTGCATAACTTATTAGTTTGTTCATACCTAAATACAATATGAATATAAATGATGAACCAACAAGAATAGCTAATGTGATTAGTAACCATCTATCAGCAGTCTTACTTAATTCTCTAAAAAGTATTGCTTGTGTTAAAAACCATATTAAGGGAAACAAAGCAAAGGCAATTATTCTTATGCCTGTTGAAAATAGTCGATTTTTTAAGTTATTTTCCATGAATTTTTAGAATACCAGATTTTCCCTCTTCAGACATTTTCGATTTCTAATAAAATATAGCCACTCCGAAGAGTGGCTATATTCAAATTTTTCAAGCCTTGTTTACGGCCATGAATTTTCGATGTTATCTAATGCGGTATCAATGTAGCTTGGACCATTTGTGGCCAATTCTGTCATTTCTACCCAGAAAGTTCCTGCACCAACAGCTGGTGGCATATTGTCAGATCCATCAAATCTGAATGAGTTTGCAGCTAATGCGTCACTCAAAACAGCAGCTTGTGCTTGAACAACAGGGCTCCAATACAATGAAGTATCAAATCCTGTATGTGCACTAATTCTTGTTGAACCTGCATCATTAACATTTGTAGCAATTGCTGTAAAGTAATCAGGTGAAAGCATGTATTCAACTACAGCTTTTGTAGCATCTCTATCATTAAAGACACCCCACATATCTCCAGCACCAAGTGCTGCAGGTGGTAATCCTGATTCTATTGCTGGGAATGGGAATGATGTGGTTTCAGTTCCTAATCCTTCTTTTGCTTCTTCAGGCCAGAATCCTGGAATGAAAGATGCTTGTCTATGCATGAAACAACCTGGGTTGCCATTAGCGTCTCTTTCAAACATTGGATCTTGTGCGTTTCCAAAGAAGGTAGATACAATTGCATCTGTTCCTCCAACTACATATCCATCAGTATGCATAATTTGGCTAAGCAAAGTTGCTGCATTTTTTACGATTGGATCGTTGAATGGAATTTCGTGATTTACCCACTGATCATATGAAGCTGTACCTTGACCTGTTCGAAGCATAATATCTTCCATCCAGTCAGTAGCAAGCCAACCAGTTGCACCGTTAGAGTACATTCCAAAACAGAATGGTGTCATACCATCTGCAAGGATTTGGTCAGCGAGAGCAATCATTTCATCCCATGTAGCTGGAATAGCGTAACCTCTCTTTTCGAATTCAGCAGGTTGGTACCAAACGATACTCTTAAGGTTTACAGCATGAGCACCACCATATGCGACGCCATCAACTTCACCTAAACCTACTAAATATGATGAGAAATTGTTCCTGTATTCATCCATGTCCACATCTAAATCCGCAATTGGAATCAAGAATCCTCTTTCAGCTGCATCTCTAACAGCTCCAGGTTGTGGCCATAATGCGATGTCAGGTGGGTTACCAGCTTCCATTTGAGCCTGAACTTCAGATTCAAAGTTTTCTGAACCAACGTATGTAACAATTATTCCGGTTTCTTCTTCGAATGCATCAAAAGATGCTTGAATTGCTTTTCCGTCAGGTCCGTCTGTAGCTGGAGCACCAAACATAAGAACTTCTTCACCCTCAAGGCCACCACCACAAGCCATTGCGACCATTGAAAGGATTAGAAGCAGTCCAAAAATAGACTTTCTCATTATTAATCTCCTTATTTATACGTACGTATGCTAAAAATAGGATAANTTTTAGCTATTACNCAGNTTATTAAAATTGGCCAATATTTCTAGGAATTAAGAAAATCTTTTTCTATTTGAGTTGATTTNTNTATTCATATTATGTATAAAAAAGTGCCCGAGGGGGGACTCGAACCCCCACATCCTTTCGAATAACGGATTTTAAGTCCGTCGCGTCTACCAATTCCGCCACCCGGGCAGCCAAACTAAAAATATTTTAGAATAAGCCCTTCTAAAATATCACTTTTTGAAACTTTTAGTTGGGTAATTTTATATTTTTTTAACAAGTTTTTTACTAGAAATAATCCAGAAGTTATAGTCACTGCTCTTTTTGGATCAAGACTNGGATATNTACTTATTATTTNTGGTACTGANAATGTTTTTAANTTTTCATANATATTTTCAACAGAGTCATAAGAAATTATTACTTTATCAATTTCATTTTCATNATAAATTTTTTGNTTTAAATATATTGAGCCAAGAGATGTAAAAGTTCCAGAGACGCCAATTAATTGTCTATGNGCATAATCTTTATCATGAAAAATATCATNAAAANAATTTATTGCAGTTTCNTCTTTGTCANTGTTGATAGGNTTNTCATTAAAGTAATTTTCACTCATCGATACGACTCCAATATCCTCAGATTGAATATCTAACTTACGATCAATATCTGTAATAAGTTCTGTACTTTGGCCTCCAATATCTACTATCAAATAATTTTCTAAATTTTCAAAAGATGACTGTACTCCTAAACTCGTAAGTAATCCTTCCTCTTCTCCAGAAATCAACTTGATTTCTAAATTAAACCTTTTTTTTACCTCTTCTATAACTTCGTCCGAATTCTTAGAATTCCTAAATACAGCTGTCCCGATACAAAAAACTTCTTGTACTTTATATTCTTCAATTTTTCTAATATATTTTCTTAGTACTTTAAAAAATCTTTTTTTTGAATCGTCTGAAATCGTACCTGTTTTATCAATGTTGTCACTTAGTCTCGTAACCTGATGCTCTTTATGTAGATTTTCTAACTTACCATTTTCAACTGTAGATATGAGCAATCTTGTTGAATTTGAACCACAGTCAATTGCACCAATTTCTACCATTCAGATCGCCAGTTATCATTCTTGGTTCCCTCAAGCACACAAGGTTCATTACAATTACAACCTCCAACATTCTCTAAAACGATTTGTCCTACAATATTTTTTCCAGTTACTAATTCGTCTGCTAAATGAGAATGTAAACATTTTATAGAATTTACAGCACCGCCGACTCCTCCGATAGGAGAAACTGTATTATTTACATTTTTATACTTTCTATTTCTTTCTTTTTCATAACTTTTTTGTCTCTTTGACCACAATTTTCTAAGCTTCCTATTGCTACTAAGTTGGTTATCCAGCTCTTTGATCATTCCATGAGACTCCAAAGTGCTAACTTTTTTTATATACATTGGGCATGTAAGCCAAAACATGGTTGGAAATGGTGTCCCATCATCAAGGTTTTTTGGAACATCAANTACNACAGGAAGGTCAAAATGACACNTNACAGCTACTTTTATTTCNCTTCTTAANTTTCTNTTAAGTTGTATTTCAACAATTTGNTTTTCACTAGTCACTNTTTGNTCCGACAATAAACTCCACAACATATTCTAAAAGGCCTTTNCTTCTTTCGCTTTGAAGAGTTTCTTCCAAAGGTGTGACAGGTTCTGGNACTTTAAATCTATATATANTTTCTCCNGGCANNCCATATCCATGNTGTCTCAAAANAATATCGAGCTTNTCAGGATCTTCGAGATCATCAATTTTTTGTTGAATAAAGTTAATTTCATTTCTTAAATCATTTGCATGTTCTTGCCGTGTTTCAAGCTGTGATTGTAGAGATTGATAATCTTTGAAACTTAATTCCCAAGTGTCAAAAATAAAGAATACAAAAATAAAAGAAGTAATTAAAAACATTATTTTTGAAAATAAATTCTGTTTAATCATTTGCTATATCCCAATTCTTGAATATTGAATTGTTCAAAACCTATTTTTTCTCCAATTCGAAGTAACTCATTGTACTTTGCTGTTCTTTCTGATCTCGCAGGTGCACCTGTTTTTATTTGTCCACTTGAGGTGCCGACACATAAATGACTTATAAATGTATCTTCTGTCTCACCCGATCTGTGCGAAACAATAGATGAATAGTTGCTATCTTTGGCCAGTGTCATCGTATTGATTGTTTCACTCACACTTCCAACTTGATTCACTTTAACTAAGATTGAGTTTGCACAACTATCAGCGACTCCTTTTTCTAAGATTTTTTCTTGAGTAACAAATAAGTCATCTCCTACAAGTTGAATAGTATCTCCTATTTTTTCTGTTAGATATTTCCATCCATCCCAGTCGTCCTCTGCTAATCCGTCCTCAATTGATATGATTGGATAGTTCGATGTAAGATTTATTAAATAATCTGACATTTCCTGACTGTTAAGTTCGTTTCCCTCAATCCTATAAAAATCATCTGTAAAGAATTCCGAAGCTGCGACATCTAAAGCTAAAGAGACATTTCTACCTGGTTCGTAACCAGCTTCAGAAATGGATTGCATAATTTCGTCAAGGATCTCTGTTGAAGTATTAAAGTTTGGAGCAAACCCTCCTTCATCACCAACATTGGTTGAAAGCTTATTTGATTTAAGTCTTTTCTTTAGTACATGATAAATCTCAACACCTGCTCTTAAAGAGGTATCAAAAGTTTCGAAACCAAATGGTACAATCATAAATTCTTGAATATCAACAGAGTTATCAGCGTGTGCACCTCCATTAAGAATATTCATAAAAGGAACAGGTAGAGAAGGTGGTCCGTAAATATTTGGGAAGAGTTCAAAAAGTTGTTTGTTTTGTTGATTTGCACTTGCTCTCATNGAGGCCATAGACACTGCTAAGATTGCATTTGCTCCAAGATTATTTTTGTTATCAGTTCCATCTAATTCGATTAACTTGTTGTCAATATTGCTTTGATCAGTTACATCCACACCTATTAAAGTGTCTGAAATTATTGTTTTAACGTTTTCTATCGCTTTGTTTACTCCCATCCCGTTAAAGGATGGATCATTATCTCTAAGTTCATGGGCTTCAAGGGCTCCAGTTGAGGCTCCAGATGGAACTGCGGCACGACCTTTGATATTATCACTCGTAGTAACTTCAACTTCAATTGTTGGATTTGCTCTTGAATCTAATATATGACGAGCACTAATGCTTTTAATTTTTTTATTCATAACCCTGTTAATTAAAATCTAACAGAAAAAATAATCTTTACGAATCTATTTGATTTTTCTTAGCTTCCTGCCAAAGAACATTAATATCTGTTTCTTTATTTATATGTTTTTCAACGTATTTTGCACGATTTATAAAGGTTTGAATAGATTTTTTTAACTCAATTTCAGGATCAGCCTCTAAGTATCTAGAAACATTAATTAGTGAAAAATATACATCGCCAAGTTCTGACTTTCTATCTTCTAATGTGGTTGCTTCTTTAAGTTCATTTATTTCAGAAATTAAATCATCCAAAGCCTCATCATAATTTTTATAGCTTAAATTAAGCGTCTTTGCTTTTCGTTGTACTTTGAATGCTGTATTTACTGGNGGAAGTTTCGTGTTGATGTCATCAAATATAGATTTATTGCCTTCNTTTTTAATTTCTTCCCATTGTTTTTCAACTTCCTCCGATGAATTCAAGTTTTTTTTGTCGAAAACATGTGGGTGGCGTTTTATTAATTTTTTTTGTAAAGAATTTATCACTTCAATTATCGAAAAATAATTATTTTCAGAAGCAATTTCTGAATGTAATAGTATTTGGAGTAAAAGATCTCCTAACTCTTCTTTGAAGTCATTAAAGGATTCTGGTGAGTCATTTAAATTTGATAAAGTATCTAATAATTCGTATGATTCCTCAATCAGATGCTTTGCCAGGCTTTCGTGTGTTTGTTCTTTGTCCCACGGGCATTCTTTTCTTAATTGTGAAACTATATCAAGTAGATTATTGAAATCGTTCATGTNANTTGATATCTACTTTTGTNANTTTTTCACTNTTTANCCAAGNNATNGTTTTAGATATAAAATCATCAANTGATGTGTAATTNAATCCAAGNTCTTTTTCTGCTTTCTGACCATCATATAAATGNCCNTGNGTGAGGACTCTTATTGTTTCTCCACATATAACTNCNCTTAATGANGTAAATTTTCCAAAAATATCAAANAGTGGACCTAAACCAACAAGAANTTGTTTTGANATATATATTGGAGAACCATNCCANTTTGTAATTGTCTTTAGATTCTCAATAAGTGTTTCNATATTCAATCTAAAACTGTTAAGAACATATCTTTCATTATNCTTNCCCTTNNTTAATCCAAGGTAATGNCCCTCTGTACAATCATCAATATCAACTGCTGATACAGAACTTTTAATTAATNGTGGAAATTTTTTATTTAGNGTTGANATCAAAAGCTTTGCAGTTCCNGATATTCTNCCAGGTCCTTGAACAGATGANGGATTAATCGATACAAATTCAAACTCTTTATTNAAAGAAAAAGCTTTTTCTTCTGCCAGATATTTTGACTCTTCATAATCAGANAGAAATGTACCTCTATGTATGGAGTCTTCGTTTCCNATACTACCNTTTTTTTCTCCAAGAGTTNNNGCNGAAGATGTATAAATAAATTTTTCGATATTTAATTTGTTCCCAAGTTCTAGCATCTGTTTAGTTCCTTCAATNTTNGTTCTAAACATGCTNGATGGATCNTTCTGACATTTTTGGTTTGNNCCAGCTACATGAAATATTGCATTAATTGATTTTTTCTGAAGTTGTGAGTAGATATCATCATCGAATAAATCTCCTCGAATAATTTCAGTATTATTTGATATCAAAAATTTATCATTTATCTTATTTCTCGACAATGCATAAACATTGTGTCCTTCGTTTATGAGTTTCTTTAATAAAGGCTTTCCCACAACACCAGTAGAGCCAGTCAAAAAAATATTTTTATATTTCATTCTTTGATTGAAAATAGGATACAACATATTGGTATCCAGAAATATAGGAAAATATTAAAGCTAAGAAAACAACGACTGTATCTAAATTGACATTAATTATCTCTATTGGAAGGTCAATCATAACAAATCCTATTGCCCAAAATTGTAAGCTCGCTTTTAATTTACCGGTTTTACTTGGAGGGATAATCTTTCCTTCATTGCCTGCTAGTCCTCTGAGGCCCATGATCATAAATTCTCGCGTTATCAAAAGAGCTGTGATCCAAATACTCACTCTTCCTATCATTGAAAATCCAACAAAAATAAATGTAATAAAAATTTTGTCTGCAATAGTATCTAGAAATGCTCCAAGCTTTGTACTTATATCCCATTTTCTAGCCAAAAATCCATCAAAGTAATCNGTCCATGCAGCAATAAATGCAAGAATTGCTGGGAATAACATTAAGCCTTGCTCTGAACCATCTTGAAGAATCAGGAATAATAAAACGGGAGAAGATAGAAGTCTAAACCATGCGAGTAAGTCGGGTAATTTATTTTTCATTAGACCACATCAATTATTCTTCTCTCCGAGGCNGTTTTTATTGCTGATTCAACATCTTTTAGAAATAAATCAATGATTTCCATACTATCTTCAATTATAAACTCGACTTCCTCNGTCTCGTCACTATTAAATTTTGAGAGTACGTATTCTGCGGGATCCTTNGTTGATGGTGGCCTTCCAACACCAACTTTAAATCTCCAGTAATCGTTGTTACCAATAGCTAAATCTATAGATTTGATTCCATTGTGCCCACCATCTGAACTACTTTTCTTGATTCTAAATCTACCAAATCCNAGGTCAATATCGTCGTGTACAACAAAGAGTTCATAATCTTTTAATTCATTNTCTAANAAAAATGTTTTTANGCCNTGTCCAGAATTATTCATTGATGTCATAGGAATAACAACCATTATTTGCTTTCCATCAAGGTCAAATTTGCATGATTGGTATTTTCCAGAATCATCCAAAGTTAAATTTTGATTATTTTTCTGACAATAAGAAAACAAAATTTCAGCACCAATGTTGTGACGAGTATTAATGTATTTTAGCTGTGGATTCCAAAGGCCAACTAAAATAGTTTTAGATTTATTCTCCACTTTCCTCTGCTGCCTCAGGTTCCTCAGAAGCACCCTCTCCAGAATCTTCTTCGCCTTCACCAGCCTCTTCATCACCCTCTTCACCTTCGAGTTCTTCGTCGGAGACTTCTTCTTCTTCTACTACAGCTCTTGGGATTGTAATTGTCACAAGAATAGATTCATCATCTTCTGATGCGAGGGTAACTCCCTCAGGTAAATCAATATCTGAAACAGTAACATTATCTCCAACATTTAATTCAGATATGTCAACATCAATTGATGACGGAATATTTGTTGGAAGGGCTGAAATAGATATGGTGTTGTTGACTGTTTGAACAACACCTCCTTCTTCTTTTACTCCAAGTGGTGTACCCATTAAATTAACTTGAACATCTGCTTCAACAGTCTGTGAAAGGTCAATTCTAACTAAATCAACATGAACAATTTCATCTTTATAAGCATGTCTTTGAATTTCTCTTGCAAGTGCAGGAACATTATCCTTACCAATATTTACATTTAAAATTACGTTTGATCCNGCTTCAGTTTTTAAGGCAGTATTAAACTCTCTAGCGTTAATNAATAAAGACTGAGGTTCTGCNCCTAGTCCATACATAACAGCAGGTATCAATCCTGATGAACGAACTCTTCTGGATTCTGATGAACCTGTTTTTTCTCTACTAGTTGCTTCTAATGTAACTTCCATAATTTCCTTAAGAATTATATAGATTAATTAATTTTATCTTGTAATTAAAACTTAAATTAGGATTTTTCTGTGGCTGTTTTAGCTGAAATTACAGCAAAACTTAGCGTAATAAATGCGAACCCACCTGCAACTAAAAATCCTTTTAATATTAAGTCTGAAACCCAGCCCTCAATCATTATCGCTCTCATCCCCTCCAAAACATAAGTTGTTGGATTAAAAGCTGCCGCAGTTTCTAACCATCCCTTTAAGGCATATCTTGGAGTAAAAGTAGGTGCTAAAAATAATGCAGGAAAAAATAAAAATGTAGCTGCTTGTGCGCCTTGAGAAGAACCTGATCTTACACCTGCTGCTACTGAATACCCAGCAAATCCCATTCCCCAGAAAAATGCCATTCCTAAGACTGCAAAATATCCGATAAATCCAGTTGCAGGATCAGCACCAATAATACTTCCCAGGGTCATGATTAAGGTTGCTTGAAGTAGTACTCTTACAGCACCAACAACGATTGGAGCAAGAATAATTGCCCATTTTGAGATTGGCATTCCTTGATATCTTTTAAATACTCCAGATTCTATATCTTCAACTAGATAAATTCCTGAGGCGCCACCGCTTACAGAAGCAGAGACAATAGAAACTGGAAGTATAAAATTTAGGAAGTTTCCATTGGCAAAATCAAATGGTGTCCCGGCAGCATTACCTCCAAACACACCACCCAATGCCCCATCGTAAACTAGTAAAAAAAATGCAGAAATAAAAATATTTGGAAGTTCCGCAAGTGGTCTTCTAGCTAGTCTTAATAAAAGTCGTTTAGTCAAAATTCCAAGTTGTGTGAAAAAAGAAGATTTTGAATAGTTCATATTATTTACTTTCTTCTATCAAAGTTTTTTCACCTTCTAATCTGTAACCTGTAACCTTTAAAAATACATCGTCTAGAGATGGTTTATTTGCTGAAACCGACTGTACATTTATATCTTTCGAAACAAGTTGATTAAGTAAATTTGGAATTTTTTCAGCGCCATTTTCTACAGTTACTCTAATTTGGTTATCTTCAATATCAGAATTTTCAATAATTGTTTGAGCTTTAATCGCATCATCATCTGTTCTAAAAGTTAATGTTATTACATCTCCACCGATTGATGATTTTAATTCATCGGGAGTGCCCTCAGCAACAACAAGTCCCTCGTCAATTATTGATATTCTATTTGCTAATTCGTCAGCTTCTTCCAGATACTGTGTAGTTAATATAATTGTTACGCCTTCATCTCTTAGTTTTTTTATTTCATCCCATAAAACACGTCTTGATCCTGGATCTAGTCCAGTAGTTGGTTCATCAAGAAATAAAACTTCCGGCTTATGAACAAGACTTAGCCCTAAATCTAATCTTCTTTTCATACCACCTGAATATGTTTTAACTCTCCTGTCTGCCGCCTCAGTCAGGCCAACTAAATTAAGCATTTCCTCGGTTCTATCTTTAGATTTAGATTTTGAAAGTCCCCAAAGCCTGGCAGTTGTATAAAAAAGTTCTCTTGCTGTTAAGAGATTATCAATACCAGTGTCTTGTAAGGCAATTCCAATTTTGTTTCTAACCTCTGAGTCATTTTTTACGACATCTAAGTCATTTATTTTTGCAGTACCTGAAGTAATTCTCAGCAATGTAGTAAGCATTAAAATTGTGGTGCTTTTGCCGGCACCATTCGGACCTAATATTCCGAATATCTCACCTTTATTAACTTTGAAACTAACGTCTCGAACAGCTTCAACATTCCCCTGTTTTGTTTTGAAAGTTTTTTTTAAATTTTTTGCTTCAACAGCTAGCAACATTATCCTTTCATAGAAAAGTATTTATGAAATAATAGTTTAATCTATTTTTTATGGCCGCGTAGCTCAGGGGATAGAGCACAGGTTTCCTAAACCTGGTGTCGCAGGTTCGAATCCTGCCGTGGCCGCTANAATGCTACTTTAAATTTTCTGCTGAAGTTTTNCCGTTATTTTCNACAATTTCAAATTCAAGCTCTTGACCTTCTTCAAGATCTTCCATCCCAGAATTTTTAACCGCAGAAATATGAACAAAGACGTCTTTATCGCCTTCTTCAGGTTCNATAAAACCATAACCTTTAGTTTTGTTGAACCATTTAACTTTACCTTTTGGCATTTATTTCCTTTTGTAATATCTTTACGACAAAGTAACAGTAATGTGATTAATTTTTTAGTTTGCTAATTTTAGAAAATACTTTTCTGGGATCCAGAATTTAAATAATTTTGAGCATATATACCAGCTAGTGACACAGATTTAATTTCTAACCATGTAAATGGATTTGGTATTTCATTTTTAACATAACTCAAAAAAGTTTCGATAGCCTGTTTATGACCTTTACCGTCGGAAAACACCTTGCTCTTATCATCGGATCCGATTAAATATCTCATTAGCTGGAAATCTTCAACAATAAATGAGTTTTCACTTCCATGAATCTCTAGTCTTTCTTTAGATAATTTGTTATTTGTATCTGAAAAATATTGAATTGCAGCATGCGCACCGTTTGCATAATTTATATTTATAAAAACTTGATTGTCATAAACTTCATCAGATTCTTTATTTATTGGACTATGAGAAGATATGCTTTGTGGTAGTGAATCAAAGAAATAAGTACCTAAGTCTATTGCATGGATAGCTTCACCTACTATCCTTCCTCCACCTATTTCCTTAATATTNGTCCAGTGATCCTTTTCTAATTTTGGAACACTAAACCTAAAATTTAAAGCATTGGCTGGTGAAGTGTTTAATTTTTCCTTTATAAACTTAGATGCTTCACTAAATCTTCTATTAAAACCAAGAAAAATTTTTGGATCTTCAGCGTTGTACATAGCCTCTTCAATTTTCGTTATTGAATCTACTTCAATTGCCAATGGTTTCTCTACATAAACAGCCTTACCAGAGTTAATTCCTTTAATTACTAAATCAGCGTGATTGAAATGTTGAGTAAGGATAAATACAGCATCTATTTCATCTGATTCAAATATTTCGTCTTCTGTTGAGTATTTATTTTTAATTTTAAAATTTTTAGCAAGAGCCTCGGAACTTAATCCTCCTGATGACGAAACTCCTAATACCTGGCAAGATCTTCTAAGTTCCTTTAATACAGGAATAATTGTTGTTGAAGCAAAATTGCCTGCTCCAATTACTCCAATTTTAATTTTTTGATTTTTTTCTGGAGTAATATCGTTTTTTTCAAATTGAATTTTAGGCTCGTTTTTTAAATCATATCTAAGCAAGACTGAAAGGGGTTTTTTATCGGAATTAAAGGAATTATATATTTGAGAAGATTCAGCAAAATCAATTTCCTCAGAAATTAAATCTTGAATGGTGATCTGGCCCTGAGATAAAAGTTTTAAAAAAGCTTCAAAATTTCTATTTTCGGTCCATCTAACGTATTCAATTGGATAATCATTACCTAGTACTTCATATTGCTTATCATATCTTCCAGGTCCATAAGATTTTGAGACAACTAACTCAAGTTCTTTATAGTAAAACTCATTTCTTGAAATGTTCAAAGGAATATCTCCAACAACAACAATTTTTGCTTTATTCCTTGCAATTTTTGTTGCGGCTTCAATTGGTTCATTGCTATCAGAAGCAGCTGTGATAATTATCGAATCTACTTCGTCTACAGGTAAGTCATTAATTGAGGAAAAAAAGTTTTTACTATCTCCCCTTCTTGTCTCATCAGGATCAATACCAAAAACTTCTGAGCCTTGTGCCTCTCCTAACCTACATACTAGTTGACCCACTATGCCCAAACCTACAACTACAATTCTTGAGCCCAGTGAAGTTTCTGATAAACGTAGACCATGTAAAGCTATACTTCCTAAGACTGTATAAGCTGCTTCTTTTTCATTTGTGTTTTCAGGGATTCTCGAACATAAGTTTTGATTTACTACAACATATTCTGCGTGATTACCATTAGAGACAACCATGTCACCAACATGAAAGTTTTTTACGTTTTCACCAATTTCGATAACTTTTCCACATGAGCTATAACCAAGCTGTATAGGTAATATATTTTTTGGAAATACAGCATTCCAAACAGCCCTAACTCCCTCTTTTTCAAGAAGTTCAAGACCCTTTTCAATGTTTGATGAATTTTGTAATTTATCAGTTACAGANTTATTTGCAGATTCAATTGCTGCCGTTTCAGTTCCAGTTGATACAACTGAATAATGATTTTTAATTAGTATCTCTCCTGGTCCTGGCTTTGGAATTGGGGTCTCCCATAAGATTGGTTCAGGATTATTTTTTTCAACAACTAATTGCTTCATTTAACCTCTCAAGAATTAATGATAACTATATTATTTCACTTATTAGGGGGGAGGTTAAATTTAATAGTTCACCTGATGGTGTTTCTATCATTAATGATCCATCATCATTTATGTCTTTAGCCCACCCTCTCCCTTCAGGATATTCAACGAGCTTCCCTAAGGTAGTGAGTTTCGACATATAGTTTTCCAGACTGAAATCTTCATTTTCGATATAGTTTAGAATTGTTCTTCCCCATTCCTCAGCATCTTGAAAAATTTTTCGATCATCTTGTTTTTCTTCATATATTGCCCCAGCTCCAGGTANATTTGGATTTTTCCAAAAATAATTTATTCCTAAACCAATGCAAATAAGATCATTACTTTCTTCTACAAGGACTCCACCAACTTTGTCATCATTAAAAATTATGTCGTTAGGCCATTTTAATTTGAGTTTTTGATTTTTAATTAAAGAAACATATGAGTATCCAGCCAAAAGTGGAATAAGTGTTTTAGTAAAGTTAACAATTTTTTTATTAAACACTAATGAAGTAGCCAGACTTTGATCAGCATTTTGCCACTTATTTTGGTTAGTACCACGACCAAAAGTTTGTGCTTTACTCACTATCAAGAGTGGCTCTTCTTTAAATTCATTCATAGCAAAGTCTTGAGTGTTATCAACTTCATCAAAAAAAATAGATTTCATAGTGTTACTTCTTTACATATATATAGGTCAAATATATAGATTAATAATAATAAGAAAGTTGGGCATGTCGGAAGAAAATTTAGCTGATGTACGTAATGAAAAAGCAAAAAAAATTCAGCATCCAAAAGGAAAATTAACCGCATATGAAAGGATTCATTTACTTTTAGACGAAGGTTCGTTTTCTGAAATAGATGAAAATGTAGTTTCAGAAGAAAATCCTGAAGGTGAAGCAGTAGTTACAGGATCTGGCACAATTCATGGAAGGCCTGTTTTTGTTTTCTCCGAAGATTTTTCCGTCATGGGCGGGAGTCTTGGAGAAATAGTTGCAAAGAAAATTTTACGAATAATGGATCTCGCTTTGGAAGCAAAAGCTCCGGTAGTTGGTATTAAAGATTCGGGTGGGGCAAGAATTCAAGAAGGGATTTCTTCTTTATATGGATATGCACAAATATTTAAAAAAAATGTCGAAGCATCAGGAAAAATTCCACAAATATCTGTAATTGTAGGTCCATCAGCTGGTGGGGCAGTTTACAGTCCAGCATTAACTGATTTTATTTTTCAAGTAAAAGATATAGGACAACTTTATGTGACCGGCCCTAATGTAGTAAAAACAGTTACCGGTGAAGAAGTTACTTATGAAGAACTAGGCGGTGTTGAGGCTCATGGAACTCAATCAGGAGTGAGTCATCAAGTTTGTGAAACTGAGGAACAAGCTTTTGAAGAGGTAAGATACCTTCTTAGTTTTTTTCCTCAATCATCAGATCAGAAGCCTCCAAATTTTATCACTGAAGATGATCCGTCAAGAAATGTAGATTCCTTGGAATCCTTAATACCAGAACATAGAAATCAACCATATGATATGAATGAAGTAATAAACAATATTGTCGATGATGGAGAGCAGTATCCAATTCATGCAAACTATGCTTTAAATATCATTACTTCATTTGTAAGAATAAACGGAAATACAATTGGAGTAGTTGCAAATCAACCAATGGAACTTGCTGGAGTTTTAGATATAAATTCTTCAATTAAAGCATCAAGATTTGTAAGATTTTGTGATGCATTTAATATCCCTCTACTAACGCTTGTTGATGTGCCTGGATTTTTACCTGGTGTAGAACAAGAACATGGAGGAATTATTCGGAGTGGAGCAAAACTTTTATATGCATACTCAGAAGCTACTGTTCCAAGAGTCTGCGTAGTAATACGAAAAGCATATGGTGGAGCTTATATAGTTATGGATTCGATGGGTTTAGGAGCAGACAAACTTTTTGCATGGCCTTCTGCAGAAATTGCGGTAATGGGTGCAGAGGGTGCAGTAGATGTAATTAATCGAAAAGAATTAAAAGATAGTGATAACCCCGAAGAACTAAAACAAAAATTTGTAGATGAATACAATGAAAAGTTCAGCAATCCTGACATTGCGGCAAAACTTGGATTAGTAGATAAAATAATAAAACCAAGTGAAACAAGAAAAGTTGTAACTGAAGCATTTAAAGAACTTAAAAATAAAACAAATGTAGGAGACAAACATGGAAACATTCCCCTCTAAAAATATATCAATAGCTTGGGTTGAAAAAGGCTCATTGATAAGAAATTTATGTTTATCTTTTGGCTTCGCTATTTTAACTGCACTTAGTGCACAGTTAAGATTTGAACTCCCATTTACTCCAGTACCAATAACCGCCCAAACTTTTGTTGTTATTTTATCAGGCTTACTTCTTGGAAGCAGGTTTGGTTCGTTCAGTATGGTTTTATATTTATTTACAGGTCTAGCAGGTTTTCCTTTTTTCTCAGGNAGTGTNGCNGGCTTAGCTATATTAANAAGTCCAACAATTGGTTATATAATTGGTTTTTTTATTGCTGCACAAATAATAGGAAATATGTCACAAAAACCAACACTGGGTATAGCTACTGGAACTCTAGCAATTTACATATGTGGGGTTCTGGGTTTGATGATTACATTGAATATTTCCATGGTTGAAGCTATCGGTATTGGTGTTGTTCCATTTATTATTGGAGATTTAATTAAAGCAAGTTTAGCAATTGGAATTGCTCAAAANTTAAAATAAATTTTTATGACTAAAAAAAGAGTANTAATTGCAAATCGTGGTGAGATTGCATTAAGAATAATCAGATCGGTTAAAGAAATGGACATGCATGCAATTGCTGTTTACTCAGATGTTGATGCTGATTCTTTGCATGTAAAACGTGCTGATGAGTCATTTTATTTAGGAGGTTCACTTCCTGCTGATAGCTACAGAAACTTAAAAAATTTAATGAAAGCTGTAATTGAGACTAAAGCGGACATGGTTCATCCAGGGTATGGTTTTCTGGCCGAAAATGCTGATTTTGCAAAAGCAGTTCAAAAGAAAGATGTGATNTGGATTGGTCCAAATCCAGAAACAATCAAATCTATGGGAGACAAAATTGAATCAAGAAAATTAATNTCTAAAGCTGGTTTAATGCCTGTCCCTGGCCAATTGAAACCATCCAGAACAAAAAGAGAAGCAATAAAAGATGCCAATACCTTTGGTTACCCAGTTGCACTAAAAGCAGCTCATGGAGGTGGAGGAAAAGGTTTAAGAATTGTAAAAAATGAGGAAGAATTAAATCAAAATTATGANATTGTAAAACGTGAAAGCGAAGCATATTTTGGATCAGATCAAATTTATGTTGAAAAATTTATAAAACCGGCAAGACATGTGGAAACTCAAATATTAAGTGATAAATATGGAAATCATGTTTATCTCGGTGAAAGAGATTGTTCATTGCAAAGAAGGAACCAAAAACTAATAGAAGAAAGTCCTCCTGTATGGTTGTCTGAATTTGGAAAAGAAGAGTTAAAAAAAGCAACACTCATGATTGCTAAGTCTTCAAATTACGTTAATGCAGGTACAGTAGAATTTTTAGCTGATAATGACGAAAACTTTTATTTTTTAGAAATGAATACAAGATTGCAAGTTGAGCATACGGTAACAGAAATGAGATATGGAATTGACCTAGTTAAAGAACAAATAAAAATAGCGCTTGGTAATTCTTTAGAAGATTTTGAAACAGAAGCAAGAGGACACAGCATAGAGTTTAGAATAAACGCAGAAGACCCTGCCAATAACTTTTTACCTACACCTGGAACAATTACCGAATACAGAGAACCAATGGGGAATGGTGTAAGGGTTGATGGGTGGGTAAAAACCGGTACGTCAATATCACATTTTTATGACAATCTAATTTCTAAATTAGTTGTTTGGGGAGTGTCTAGAGAAGAAGCTATCTCTAAAGGAAAAAGATGCTTAGATGAATACATAATTGGTGGGATACCAACGACAATTTCTTTACTTTCACAAGTGATATCTACAAAAGAATTTAAAGAAAGTCAGATACATGTAAAATTCTTGGAAGAAAATTTTAAAATCAAAGATATTTCTGAAGAAGAAACAATTAGTGATAGACCAAGTAAGGTTAATATTTCTCTTGACGATAATGAAAGTCAATCACTGGCACCCCAGAGACCTAAAAAAATTGGTATGGATCTAACCGGCAATATAAGAAATCCTGGGATTATCAAAGCAGATATGCAAGGAACAATTATGGATACGATGACAAAGAAAGGGAAAAAAGTAAAAAAAGGAGATTCCTTGTTTGTTTTAGAAGCTATGAAAATGGAAAATGTTGTTACTGCACCAATTGGTGGAGTTATTAAAGAATTTAATATAAAAAAAGGACAGCCTGTAAATAAGGGCGATATATTGGTTGAAATAGGATAGGTATGAGTATTTATGGCATTGGAGTAGACCAAGTTGATCTCNAAAGAGTAAAAAGATTATTGAATAAATCTGAAGATAAATTCTTGAAAAGATGTTTTACTGAACAAGAAATTNAATATGCNAAAAGATTTTCNGATCCATCAAAAAGNCTAGGNGCAAGNTTTGCNGCNAAAGAAGCNGTNATGAAATCTTTAGGAAAAGGATGGAGAGAAATAAGTTGGAAAGANATAGAAGTTACGGGTGGAGGTAAGCCAACAATTAANACNTTTGGTAGAGCATCAGCTACTGTAAANGAAAAAAATATTACAAATATTCATATATCACTTTCACATGANAATGAAAATGCAATAGCATTTGCTATCTCAGAAAAGNATAATTANTCATGCAGTGGGTNGGAATGTTTCCAGGTCAAGGCTCTCAAGAAATAGGAATGGGTAATGAACTGCTTGAAAAGTATGAAGATCTATTAATAAATACCTTCGAAGAAACTTTNGGATGGAGCCTAAAAGATATNATAANNTCAGAAGATCCTGAGATAATTAAAAAAACAAATATTGCTCAACCTTATATATTCTCAGTCTCTTATTGTTACGGAATTGAAGCAATTAATAATTTAGGCAATCCTGCTGCGCTTATCGGACATTCTTTAGGGGAATATACAGCTTTATGTCTATCAGGATATTTAGATTATAAAGATGCATTAAAAGTAATAGCAGTAAGANGCGAGGAGATGCATAAAGCTGTAGAAAATTCCAATACAACTATGGCAGCTGTTTTAACAGGTGATTTGGAAGCAACAATTGAAGAAATAGAAAAATTAAATAATCAAGGAATTCAAATATGGATATCAAACTTCAATGATCCTTCACAAATAGTTATTAGTTCATACATTGATGACATGAACTACTTAAAGTCTAACCCAAAAGCACTCGGCGCAAAAAGAGTAATTCCACTCGAAGTAGCAGGAGCATTTCATACTGAAATTGTAAGCTCTGCAAAAAAACCACTTGAGGATACATTAAATTCAATTGATATCTCTGAAGGAAAGATTCCTGTATATATGAACGTTGATGCAAAAAAAGTTGAAGTATCAACTTTGAAAGAAAATCTTGTGAATCAAATAGATAATTCAGTTTTATTTAACCAACAAATTGAGTTTGTTAACAATGATATAGATCCAGATTTATGGTGTCATATCGGCCCTGGTAATGTAACTGCTGGAATGGTCCGAAAGTCTATATCATATAAGGATTTAAAGGTAATAAACTCTTTAGAATCATCAAAGTAAGGGGAAATTTTGAAATCAGCAATAACAGGTTGGGGTAAATGCACGCCCGATAACATTATGACTAACGATGATTTATCAAAATTTGTTGATACTTCTGATGAGTGGATTCAACAAAGAACAGGTGTAAAAGAACGAAGATTTAGCCATGTAAACACTTCAGATATGGCTGAAATTGCTGGTAAACATGCAATAGCCTGTGCAGGTTTAAATCCAGAAGATATTGATGTCGTAATCTTGGCTACATGTACTCCTGATAGCATTGTTCCCTCTGCAGCAGCTCATGTTCAAAAAAAACTTGGTGCTGTAAATGCTTCTGTCTATGACGTAAATGCTGCTTGTGCAGGTTTTCTATATGCACTTGAACAAGGAAAAGCATTCGTTGAAAGTAGTCTTTATAAAAGAGCTTTGGTAATAGGGGCAGAGCATATTACTTGGTTGCTTGATTGGTCTGATAGAAATACCGCAGTGCTTTTTGGTGATGGTGCAGGTGCAGTGGTTATTGAAGAAAGTAAAAATGAATCAGATGGTGAAATATATTCTTTCTCAAATGGGTTAAGTTCGGACAATTTAGAAATCTTAGAAATTCCTAATTTTGGTTCAGCAATGGATAGGTTTAATCCTGACGAAGCAGCTAGAGTGCGTTGGACTTTTGATGGACAGGAAATATTTAAATCTGGTGTTAGAGCAATGGCACAAGCATCAGCAGAAGCTATAGAAAAATCAGGATTGTCAAAAGAAGATGTAGACATTTTTATTCCACATCAAGCAAATATTAGGATCGTTGAAGCACTCGAAAAAAAACTTGGACTACCTAATGCAACTACTATCAAAAAAGTTCATCGATACGGAAATACCTCTGCAGCNTCTATNCCAACAGCATTTGTAGATGCTCTTGAAGAAGGTGAGATAAAAGGTGGGGAAATTGCAGTCTTTACAGCTGTNGGAGCTGGTCTTGCATGGGGAGCTTGTGCGGTTCGATTAGGAGATCGTGTAACGCCAATAAACAAATCAGATGCAAAACTTCCAGATTTTGATGGAACTGCAACCGACACAATTAAAAGAGCAATTGAGTATCAAGTTCCAGACAAATTAGACAAAATATGAAAACAGTTTTTGTAACAGGTGCCTCAAGAGGTATTGGAAAATCTATAGCNTTGGAGCTTGGAAAAGATTATCAAGTTATTGTAGGATTCTCAAATTCTAAAGATAAGGCTGANGAAGTCGTANAAGAAATAAAAANATTAGGTGGTGAAAGTCTTGCNGTTCAATTAAATATTGCAGATAGAAATTCAGTTGATGAGGCGTTTAACTTAATNGAAAAAACATATAANNATGTTGATATTTTGGTAAATAATGCAGGTATTACAAAAGACAATATATTACCAAGAATGAAGGATGATGAGTGGAATGATGTTATTCAAACAAACCTAACTGGNAATTTNTATACATCTCAAAGAGCNATAAAAAANATGATTAAAAACAAATGGGGAAGNTTAATTTTTATATCNTCTGTTGTNGGNATNTCTGGTAATCAAGGCCAAGCAAATTATGCTGCNTCAAANGCAGGNTTGATTGGGTTATCAAAATCAATTAGNAANGAAGTNGGTAGCAGAAATATTACGTCNAATGTTNTAGCNCCAGGNTATATAGAAACAGACATGACATCATTTATNNATGATGAAAANAAAGAAAATATTATAGAACAACTTTCAATAAAACGCATGGGTATGCCAGAAGATATTGCAAACATGGTATCTTTTTTATGCAAAGATGAGTCAGAATATATAACNGGGCAAGTANTACCTATAGATGGTGGACTTACAACTTAGTGGGAGTAAATATGGAAGTAAATGAAGTTTTTGANAAGGTAAAAANCCTNTTTGAAGAAGAATTAGGNATCGATTCTGANAAAATCANTATGGATGCAAAATTAGAAGANGATCTNGAAATTGACTCACTNGGCATNGTTGAAGTTGTAATGGCATTTGAAGATGAGTTTGAGATTGAAATNGANGANGAAGANCTCACAGATGTTGGGACTGTTGGTCAAGCAGTAAACTTNTTGCACTCAAAACTTTAAACCATGACAAAACAACGAGTGGTTGTAACAGGTCTTGGAACAATTAATCCACTTGGAAACAATGTAATTGATACGTGGAATAACTTAACTAGTGGAATTTCTGGAATAGATCATATTACTTTATTTGATGCTTCCGATTTACCTGTAACGTTTGCAGGAGAAGTTAAAAATTTTGATGCAAATGAATATATGGGAAAACAAAATGCAAGAAAGCTNGATNGGTCTGGCCATTTATCTATTTTTGCTGCAGAAGAGGCAATTCAAGATGCTGGATTTGATTTAAGTAAACCGCTTGGTGAAGATTTTGGTATTGTATTTGGAACTGGCATCGGTGGGATAGGAGCAACGGAAGATGCTGTTAGAGTTTACGATGAAAGAGGTTCAACAAGAATTAGTCCACTTGCTATTACACAATTAATGCCCAATTCAAGTACAGGTCAAGTTGCAATTAAATACGGAATACAAGGTCCTTCGTTAACGATTACAACTGCTTGCGCAGCTTCTGCAAATGCAATTGGAGAAGCTAAGAGGATGATTGAACAAAACATTGTTGACAAAGTTCTTGTTGGAGGAACAGAATCTGGTACAACTTCAATGACAATCGGAGCTTTTGCACAAATAAAAGCACTTTCCAAACAGAATGATGAGCCTCAAAAAGCATGTAAACCTTTTGATAAAAATAGAGATGGATTTGTTATGGCAGAAGGATCTACAGTTTTAATACTCGAAAGTGAAAGTTCAGCAAAAGATAGGGATGCAAAAATTTACGGATATATCTCTGGATATGGATCCTCAACAGATGCGTACCATATAACTGCTCCGTCAGAGGGTGGAGTTGGTGCTTTAAGAGCAATGGAACAGGCAATCTCAAACGCTGATATTAGCAAGGAAAAGATTGATTATATCAACGCACACGGAACATCAACGCCAGCTAATGATTTAAATGAAACACTTGCGATTAAATCACTTATGAACGACTACGCATATGAAGTTAATATCTCTTCTACCAAATCAATGACAGGACACTTACTTGGAGGAGGCGGAGCTTTTGAGGCAATGGCATCATTATTATCAATGAAGAATAGTCTCATTCCTCCAACAATAAATCTAAATGATTCAGATGAGGATTGTGATTTAAATTACACAGCTAATCATTCAATAGAAAAAAATATAGACCATGCAATGTCTAATTCATTTGGTTTTGGTGGTCATAATGCTGTTTTAATATTCAGTAAACAATAAAAATTAATCAGGCAACATAGAGCCACCAATAGCATGAGCTCCACCATCAACATGGATTATCTCACCAGTAATGGCTTCGGAGTAATCTGATAATAAAAAATTAATGACTTTAGCTACTGGTTCAGCATTTTTTGTATCCCACCCTAGAGGTGCTCTTTCATTCCATTCATCATTCATTGCTGAAAATCCAGGAATATTTTTTGCTGCGGTTGTGGAAAGAGGACCAGAGGCAACTGCATTTACCCTAACCTTATTTTTACCAACATAAAATGCAAGATATCTAACAATCGATTGTAACGATGACTTTGCAACACCCTGCCAGTCATAGCCCGGCCATGCCTGGGAGTTGTCAAAATCGACTGCTACTATCGATGCCCCTTCTTTCAATATTGGTAAAAATTCATTGGTTAAAGTTTTTAGTGAAAAAGCTGAAACTTCAAATGATTTAATTGCATCTTCAACATTTGTATTTAAAAAATTCCCACCCATTGCCTCAGTTGGAGAAAATGCAATTGCATGAAGAGCACCATCTATGCTTTCGTGTTTATCTTTAATTTGATTTACTACTTCTTGTACTTGAACAGTATTTTCAATATCCATCTCTAATACATCAATTTCAGCATCAAGTCTTTTTACAGCACGTTTTGTTATGCGAAGTCCGTCTCCAAAACCTGTGGCAATAATTTTTGCACCATTATCAATTGCAATTTTTGCAGCAGCAAAAGCTATGCTCTTATCAGTCAATATGCCAGTAATTACAAAGGTTTTATCTTTTAAAATCATAAGTTAATGTTAATGATTGCTAAATTACTTGAAATAAATTTTTTAATCTTCGACGTTTGGGGTGTAACTCTCACTGCCAGACGATGGTCTTAATTGTCTTCCTGTGTACAGAGCGAGCGCAATTTCTGTAACACCAAAAATTAAAAATCCATTAAAGTTTGTAAACACAGCAAATCCTATCAAAAGTAACCCTCCAACATAACGAACGCTATTAATTTGTTTTGCATTTTCCTCTTCCCCACCAAGCAAAAAAATTAAAAGCGCTGCAAATATAACTCCAACACCATTGGCTCGGACAATAGTTGCCTCAGTAGATGATAAAACTGCATCAGGATTCAAAAGAAACAATTTATAAATTTGCTCCGGAATAACAAATCCAACAATAGATAGTATCAAATAAAGAGTTGGATCAACTCTATTTATAATTTTATAACTCATAAATGCAATTATATCCAAAGATAATCATCTTTGTAATCAATTAAGTTTAAGATATTTCTGCTTGTGCAGCAGCTAATCTTGCAGTTGGAATTCTAAAAGGTGAACAAGAAATATAATCAATATCCAATGTATTGAGAAATTTGATTGATTTTGGATCTCCCGCATGTTCACCACAAACACCTATTTTGATATCTTTATTTACTTTTTTTCCAGCTACTACAGATGAAGCGACTAAATTTCCCACAGTATTTTCATCAATTGTAATAAAAGGATCAACGTCAAAAATATTTTTTTCTACATATTCGTTTAAAAATTTAGATGCGTCATCCCTTGATAAACCAAGAGTTGTTTGAGTTAAATCATTTGTTCCATATGAAAAAAAATCTGCGTGTTCTCCAATATCTGATGAATTCAGGGCAGCACTTGGTAACTCAATCATAGTTCCTATGAAATATTCAAAATTGAAGTCTGATTCTTTCTTCAAGCTTTCAATTTTTTTGGTTATAATTTTTTTCATTTTTGTAAATTCACTTGCATTCATTATTAAAGGAATCATTATTTCAGGTTTGATTGTGATCTTTTCTTTTTGATGAATTTCATAACTAGCTTTAAAAATTGCCTCAACTTGCATCTTATAGATTTCTGGATAGCTTAAACCTAAACGTACACCTCGATGACCCAACATTGGGTTACTTTCACTAATCCTCGATAAAACTTCTGAAACATATGCTGGTGAAACTCTCAAAGAATTAGCTAACTCAGAAATTTCAATATCACTTTTTGGTAAAAATTCATGCATTGGTGGATCAAGTAGCCGAACAGTTATAGGTTTATCTTTTAAAAGCTTAAATATTTCAACAAAATCATTTATTTGAAAATCAATAATTTTATTTAATGCTCTCTTTCTACCTTGCTTATTGTTTGCCATAATCATCTCTCTCATAGGAAGTATTCTTTCACCCTCAAAAAACATATGTTCTGTTCTGCATAAACCAATTCCATCAGCACCAAACTCTAAAGACTTGGTTGTGTCATTTATTGTTTCTGCATTTGCTCTAATTGAAAGTTTTTTAAAATCATCACACCATGCCATCAAAATATTGAATTCGTCCGTTAATTTAGGAGACTCTAACTCAACTTCCCCAAGAAAAATCTCACCAGTAGATCCGTCTAATGAAATTAAATCACCTTCTTCGATAGTTATTTGATCATTTGATATTTTTCTTTCATCTTTGTCAATTTTCAGATTTTCTGCTCCAACTATGCATGGTTTGCCCATTCCTCTCGCAACAACGGCTGCATGGCTTGTCATACCACCTTTTGTTGTCAATATTCCTACTGATGCAAACATTCCACTTATATCCTCTGGACTTGTTTCATCTCTAACTAAAATAACTTTTTTTCCCCTTGCAGCTTCAATCTCCGCTTTTTCTGGATCAAAAACTATTTCACCTACAGCAGCTCCGGGTGAGGCATTTAAACCTTTTTCAAACAATTTTTTACTAGCTGAGTCTACAAACTGGGGGTGGAGAACTGAGGTAATCTGATCTGCATCAATCATATTGATTGCTTCTTGTTTACTTAGTATTTTTTCATTATGCATATCAACTGCAATTTTTACACTTGCTTGGGCTGTTCTTTTTGCATTTCTAGTTTGAAGAATAAATAATTCTCCATCTTCAATTGTAAACTCAATATCTTGTGCATCTTTATAGTGAGTTTCTAATTTATCTCCAATAGATTTTATTTCATTAAATAGAGCTGGGTTTTCTTCTTCAAGGGAGGGTTGAGTGTTCTTTTCATGTTTTCCTATAGGATAAGGTGTTCTTATTCCTGCAACAACATCTTCTCCTTGAGCATTCATTAAATACTCCCCGTACAATTTGTTTTTTCCTGTAGACGGAAACCTCGTAAAAGCAACACCCGTTCCTGAGGATTCATTTAAATTTCCAAAAACCATAGATTGAATAGTTGTCCCAGTACCCCAATTGTTGGGTATATTATTAATTTTTCGATAAGCAACAGCTCGTTTGTTTAGCCAGCTTTTAAATACCGCCTCAATTGCCCCTTTGAGTTGAATGACAGGGTCTTGTGGAAAAGGATTTCCAGCAAATCTTTCAACAGTGGTTTTAAAAGCATCAATAATCCAACTCAATTGTTCGGAATCAAAATCATTATCTTTTTCAACTCCATCGATCCTTTTTTTATTATCAATAATGGCTTCAAACCTATCCATATCAATTTCTAGAACAACATTTGCATACATTTGAATTAAGCGACGATATGAATCAAGCGCAAATCTTTCATCATTAAAATTAGATGCCAAAGCATCTACATTTTTGTCATTAATTCCAATATTTAAAATAGAATCCATCATTCCTGGCATTGATACTTTTCCTCCCGATCTAACAGATAATAAGAGAGGCGTTTTATCATCATTAAATTTCTTTTTTGTTATTTTTTCTAAGTTAGCTAATGCTTTTTCTAATTCACTATCAAATTTATCTGGAAAAGACTTGTTCTCTATAAAATAATTACAAACCTCTGTTGTTACTGTAAACCCAGGCGGGACATTAATTCCTAGGGTTGACATCTCTGCTAAATTTGCTCCTTTACCTCCAAGTAAATCCAGCATGGATTTGTCACCTTCAGTTTTGGTGGAAGAAAATTGGTAAATGAGTTTTTTATTCATGAGGTTTGATATTCTTATCTTAATATAGTGATGAAAAATATATTAATCGTCGGTACAGGAACAATTGGTGAGCCGCTAATTGGTCTTCTTGCGCAACATAAGAAAGAACTAGGAATCGATAATGTCTCATTTTTCAAAAGAACTCCACTATCAGATGAAAAAGGGAAAGTAGAAGCTTTAATTAGAAAAGGTGCAAAACTTGTTGCCACTTCGGAAGCAAAAAATGATTTTGTATCAATGGGCTTCAGTGTTGAACAATTAGAGAAGAGTTATGAAGAAAACCAAGTAATTATTGACTGTACTCCATCTGGCAATAAAAACTGGGATGAAATTTATTCAAATTTAGACAAAGATAAACGATATTTGGCACAGGGATCGGAACATGGATTTGGTCCTTTCTTTGCATGGGGCATAAATAATGATTCTTTGAATCAAGAACAGAATAAATATCTAATAGCATCTTGTAATACTCACAATATTGCATCAATAGTAAAAACATTTTCCTTAGATAAGGAGAGAAATCTTAGCGAAGGACGTTTTGTCTGTTTAAGAAGAGCTAATGATGTTTCCCAAAATGATTCATTTTCACCTTCTCCAACAATTACAAAACATGACAATCAGGAATTTGGAACTCATCATGCAAGAGATGTTTTTGAATTATTTCAACAAGAAGGAAAAGATTTAAATCTATTTTCTTCAGCAATCAAGTTACCAACTCAATACATGCACACTTTATGGTTTAATTTATCATTTGAAGAAAATATTGATCTAGAAAATATTTCAGATGACTTAAAAAATAGTGAATTTTTAATGTCCACTGAAAAACTTTCCTCAAATAAAGTTTTTTCATTTGGTAGAGATCATGGTTATCATGGAAGACTTTTATCACATGGAATTATTGCAAAGGAATCTCTACATGTAAAAAATAACAATTTAACAGGGTATTGTTTTACTCCCCAAGATGGAAACGCATTATTATCCTCTGTTGCAGCATCAGTAAATTATTTTTATAAGGATAGCTGGATAGATAAAATGAGTGTATTCGATAAATACATATTCAAAAACATTTAATTTTCATGGAAGAAACCCTCACACTAATAACTGTTATCACAGTTGTATTAGCGCCAATTATATGGTTGATTGTTACGTTAAATAAAAAAATAAATAAAGCATTGGAAAAAGCATCAGAAGTTTTGAATTTCCAGATTGATATTCCAGGAAATATCTTTAGAAAGAAAAAAATATTTGGAGAGATAGACGGATATAGATGTGAAATAGAAGTTTTTACAAGAAGTCATGGTCGTTCCTCAACAACGTATGTTTCTTTCTATGCATTTTTTCCTCAAAGCTTAGATATGGGTATCAAAATAAATTGGAAAGGTGAAATTGACGGTGATGACGAGCATCTCACAGAATTATTTATAGAAAGAAATGATTCAAAAATTGAAGAGGCACAAAAAACTCTAAGAAGATTAAGAGTGTCTGATACTGTTGTAAATTCCAGGAAAATATTATTTATAAAATATTACAAACCAGAAGAAATTGTAAATACTATGCATGAAGTACTAAATCTTGCTAAATCTTTAAAGTAAATTATTTTATCTTGAAGATTTCTTCTGTTTTTTTATAAACTTTATTTTCAATCGTTTCTAAATTAGATAAAATTTCAGAATCTATTTTTTCTTTCTCTTTCCATATTGGAACCATAGCATCCCATACCCCCTCGCCTTTCAATCGTGAATAAATGGAAGCAACTATATGTATGCCGATCAATGCATAACTGAGGAATGCTGAAAATTCATGAATTGCGACCGCAAAGTTAATACCAGGAAGACTGTATGCAAATAAAGCAGCAATAATCAAACCTGTAGTTGGCAATAAAATTAAAGTTAAATAAACAAGCCTATGGATTGTTTTAGCAATGAATAAATGTCCTTTTGGTATTTCAACTTTGGCACCTAACAAAGTATCAACATCTTTCATATAGAAATATCTAATAAAAACAATCCCTAAAAATATTCCAGCAAAGACAATTTCAACCATGAGTATTGACGGATTATTCAATTGATCTAATTCTTCTACTTGTTTAAATATTCCATACGCATATAACAAAGAAAATGTCCAGTGTATAAACTTAGATGTTTTGGTATGGGTTTTCACAATCTTATTTATAGTAATTTATTAGACTTTTCAACTTTACCGGCATATCAATTAATTTGAATTTTAAACAGTTTTTTTCGCTAACTCTCTTCTAGAGAAATACACAATAACTGGAACAATAAATATATTTGGCATAGCCCAGTTCATCCACTCTTGTGGAAATAATTCATTTGTGCTGATAAATGCCGTAGTGGCTGCAATTGTTCCAGAAAGCATAAGAATTAAGTGGGTGTTAGATCTGTCATAAAAATTTGGCTTGTAAGTTCTTCTATACCTGTTGAGATCATATGCTGTAATAGCCAAGCAAGCGACTCCAAAAATTAACGCAACTGTTCTCATATCTTCCTTTTGACCGTAATTTCCAAACTCAAGAACATCTGTTGCATTTAATAACAACATCACACCAGCAATGAACATTAGTAATGTGAGAGTTTTATCCACATTCTCCCTGGCTCCAGTTCGCACTTTTGCTTGTCTAAATCCAGCAAAAGCAAAATAAAAAGAGAGAATTGCAATAGCAAACAAAAATGGTTGCACAACACCCATCACGCTAAGTGGTATAGCTGTCACAAAAATAGTTGACATACCATAGACGTAATACATTCCATACTTTTTATGACGCTTGTCACCTTTTTTTAAAAAAAGTAAAAGATACGCTGTGCCTAAAGAAACAAATCCTGCCAAAATATGAATATACAGCAATGGTTTTTCTAAATCTGTATACACTCCATCGATTAATGTCATGACAGCAGTTCCTTTCTTAAAGCTTCATCCATACGTTCAATTGAATATCGTAACATTACTCTTGGTATACAGCGTTTATTTTTTTTATATCTGGAACAACCAC
>FUFK010043730.1_pt1 | contig 36556 bp, 48 predicted proteins | sample 1021851 | NCBI WGS metagenome assembly FUFK01 (sample SAMEA51879418, study PRJEB19060) | metagenome | reverse complement strand
GGCCTTTCAGTGCGGCAATCAGAGCGGCTCTGTCAGATGCTTTCAGATACCAGTCCACTTGGGGCGGCGGGGTGTTGTCGAGGTCATCAGTCATCAGTCACTCGTTAGGTTCTTAGCTTCTATTTCAGAAACAAAACGCGGCAAATATCTAAGCCTACGAATGTGGCCTGACATAGTGCCAGTGGCGCTGCCGCCAATGTTTTGCTTGCCTATATCAATCCTATCGACTTCTAAATTAATTGTGTTAGCAGTCTGTGTATCGCTATTGCCATCAGCGCCAATGACTACATGCCCAGATGCGTTATACGAAGCGACGGTTCTAGTGAGGTTTTCAAGGTCTAGACTGGATATAGTCGTGCTATTAAATGTACTTGCATCTCTGGATATTACATCAATAGACGTAGCACCTACGTCTGTAACTCTAATCCCAAATCCTCGAAATCCAGTGCCTTCATAGAAATGAAACGGCCCTTTGGTGTTAGCTGAAACGCAATCAAAATCGCACACCACCGTCCCCTCGCTGGGGTTGTACTGCTCGAACGGATACAGTTCTCGGACGCTTACGTTGTCAAAACTGGCAGTGTGTGTGCCTGTTGATATACAGGTAAGCCAAAGCCTAAAGTTAGTAGCGTCGGACATTGTGCAATCAAATGTCTTTGTGCCGCTTGATGTAAAGATACTGCTGCCAAGTGTTACTGCATTAGTGTCATCGTAAAGGGCAAACTGCCATTGGCCGCTACCATATGATGTAACATCTACAGTGGCTCTGTATCTGCGGCCTTCATGCAAAGTTTTAGCGCCTGTGAAAGCACCATCACCGCCTTTGTATTGCTGAAACTTGCCGTATTGTACGCTGCATGTAAGTGCAACAACGCCGTTGCTTACAGTAGAAGCAATGCTGTTGTCTTGCCAGCCTGTCTCATCACCATCAATATCAAACGTGCCGTTGGTCACACGCTCAGTGCCGGGCAGGATTTCTTTGAGGCTAAGAGTATGGAAGAAGTGACTGTCTGTTGTATCTGGACTTCCTTGGTCACCAACACCAATGAACGCTGTAGTAGTCGTTGCCGTGAAGTCTAATGTTATCTCTAAAAAGTCAGTAGTTTGGGAGTTCGCCTTTCCATATGCAGTTGCGTCACCACCCAATGCAGCGGTTCCAGCATAAAGTGCATATCCGTCACTGGAGCTTTCGGTTCTGCCAAACACACTTGCCCTGTATCGCTTGCCAACCTCAGTTGGAACAGACTGGTAAACCCTCGAAAAGTTAGCTGTCGGCTCAACCTCAAGGATACCGCCCGAAACACTAAAGTTTCCCGCAGCCGTCTGACTGAAGTTATCAAGGCTTGGGAAATCGCCATCGACCAAAAGCTCAGTACCAAGTTTATCCGGCGCAACAGTCGGACCCATCGTCGCTACGTCTGCGTTGCGGGTTACTCCAGCAAGAGTGCCGCTATTCTTTATGTAGCTGGTGGGGAAGGAGCCTTCTTCTAGCTGCGCACCCCAAAGAAACAATCCAGAAGTGCCGTCACCTGTGTAGGTTCCAGACACCCCATCCAAAATATTAAATTGCAGTCTAGCAGTTGCCGTGGCAGCAGCGGTTTCTGTTATGCTGCACCTAAACCAGCCATTGCCATAATCTTCTATTGAAGCAGAATTGACACTATTATTTGTAACGGTTCCCGCCCCAAGGTCGAAACTCGCTGATGAAAGGGTAAAGGCGCCATTTGTTGACCTGAACGACACAAGAATATTCCTTGTGCCAGAAGCTCTTTTTGCAAAGACGCTGAATGTGTAATCATTGCCGGTAGTTACCGAACTACTGAGCCTTAAAATATGTGTGTCACTAGCAGAGCTATCTTCGACAATCTCGTCTGCTGTAGACGTACCATCGGGGGCAAGAGATTGATTGGCAGTTACAGACAGCCGAACTGCTGTGAACATGCTGTCATCAAACTCTTCGCTATGCTCAACAAGATTAGTCCGCGCTTCCTCAACCAGCAGCCCTCTAGGCGTGGCTCCCTCGCCGTAATAAGGCGCACCCTCGGTTCGGTGGTAGGTGCTGGCCGTGCTGCCGACCTCAACTTGCAACCCCCACAGATAGAAGCCTTGGTCGCCGCTCCAAGTTTTAGCGCCAGAGCCAAAGTAAAAAGCCAGCCTCGATGTGTTTTCGTCTGGAGTAAAAGTGCCGGTAAAGCGTTGCCACTCTGATGTTAACTCCGCATTGCTGATTACATTTTCGTTAAAGACTGGACCGGGGTTTTGGTTATCAACGTGGATTTGGTCACGCTCACCTTTTTTGGCATAGAACGAGAGGGTATGGACAACTCCCTTGGCCACATCAAAATCAACAACAACAGCAGGAAAAATTCCAGATGGACTAGTTGCAAAAACATATTCAGCGGTTGTCCCACCTAACGGGTCAGTCTCGGCATTTGCAGTTACGCTGACAGCGGATTTCGTCCAATAGCTGTCGTCCAGCATTTCGCTGTAACGCAGCAGGTTCTGTTCCTGCGCCGCCGACATGAACCAAGACGGGTCGTGGTCGAGGCGTGCAGNATANACCGCGCTGCCAGTAGTTTTGANGTAGGGGTTGCCGACGGGCAGGGTGCTGTGTTGGGAAAGTTGACCACCCCAGAGGTATATAAAACCACTGCCTGAGCCTGCCGCAAATCTTGGTTGCACAGCGCCTGACGCAGGATTGCTAAAAGTAAGGCTTAACCGAAACCAATCATTTGGGTACGCCTCTGTGGAGACAGTATGGGCTGCGTTTATTGATGTCCATTCTCCAGTAGATAAGTCAAAAACTGAATTGTTATCTACTGCGCTAGGGGCGAATGTCACAATTCTAAACTTAAAAGTATCTAGACTTCCGGCTTTTACAAAAACTGAGGCTGTATATGTCCCGGCGTCTATCGTGCCACTGCCTTGACGAATATGATTTCCACCAGCCGCAAAATTTGCGCTGCTTATCTTGTCAGCAGTTGTTGTGCCATCAGGAGCAACAATTTCATTAGTTGCAACGGTTACATCACCAATCGCACTCCAAGTAGTGCCAAAATCCTCAGACTGCAAAAGTAAGTTATGCGGCGACTTTTTCACCAGACCATCGCTGTCCACGAAATACGCATTGCTGCCACGGCTAAAGTCGATGCGGCTGTCAGGCGCAGCGTTAGAGCCAATTTGTGCTGGCAGCAAAGTTCAGGTCGAGGACAGGTTGCTCGACGGATTTGCGTAGTCCGGGGTTTCTAAGCATTAGGCCATCTCGGTTACATACAGGGTTCCGTCTGCGTTGGCTCTGATAGCGGCCAGCTTTGATGTACCAGGGACAGGCACCTTGAAATACTCGACCTGATTTGCTGGAAGATAGGTGCTGCTTGTTGTTGCTGTGGGGCTTGCTGCAAAAAGGATATGACAGTCAGTCGTGCTAACAACACGAACAACCCTTGACCCACTTCCCATTGCAGAGCTTGTTGCCGCACTGCTGCTTGCTACGCTAATGGTCTGCACTGTTCCAAGCTCTAAGGCTTGGATCAGGTCTTCTCTTATAGAATCTCTTGCTGCTACAGTCATGATTTACTCCTACGCATTCTCAAGAGTGGTTACACGAGCCTCAAGAGCCTCGATTTTGGTGATTGCTTCTTGCAGAGCTTTAACAGCTTTCAAGTAAAGGATGCTGTATTTAACAGCCTTTACATCGTCCGTGATGCCAAGCGTATCTTTTTGATAGGGGTCTGGCTCTACTGTTTCCACTAACCCGTTCATGCCAGCGGATTCCAAGTCCTGCGCTATCAATCCAAGCAAAACAGGCGCATCATCGCCGTTCACAGATACGCTGTGTTTTTCTTTATAGTTTTTGAAATTTAGAGCTTTGATGTCTTCCCACTGAGAACTTGCATCAGTCAAATCTTGTTTGATGCGTTGGTCAGAAATTGATCCGTATGAATTATTGGCATTTTGAACATTGCCATTGCCAATAATTTGTATACTTGTAGCCTCGCTGACAGTTCCTGAGTTGTGGTTGATTTTCAAATATTTATGTGAATTAGATGCGCCCTTATTAGTTTTAATAAAGATCATATTGGTTGTGTAAGAGCTGGCAGTAGCTTCAATTTGAACTAACTGTTCATTTGCTGCTGATTTTACATGAAGTGGGCTTCCGGGAGTATTGTTGCCTATGCCCAATCTGCCTTCTCTAGTAAGGCGCATATGCTCAGTCATAGCAGTTGCAGCGTTATCTCTCGTTTTAAAGAGAATATTACCGCCTCTTTGAGAGTTTGTTGCTCCTTCGGCAGTTACAGCAATTTCAGCGCAACGCTTAAAAGTTGCATCATTGTTTGTCATGTTGAATTGAATTTTACCAACGTCTGCTGAAGAGACTGTGCCAGACGCTTCACTTACCAGCTCAATCATTCCCTGAGTGTTGGTTCCGTGAACTGACAGGATTGTTCCTGTGCTGGTGTCTTCTGTAACAGTAGCGGTGCCATTGATAAGAAGTGGACCTGCTCCATTTGGCTCCAGCCTTAGCTCACCTTGACCATTGGCAGCTGAAATTAAATTGTCTTCAATCTTTACATTCCCAGCCTGAAAAGACCTTGTGCCATCAGTATTTACAATAACTTGGTCATTTGAGCCGGGTGTTAAGTTAATATCGCCTGTAGACTGAATTGTTGTATTAAAGCCACCACTTGGAATTGTCAGATTACTTCCGGCAAGCAACAAGGCCCTTGCATCTGTGACGTTTGATGATTGAACAAATGGCTGCATTGCAGAGTTGATAGGAGTTGCGTTGACAGTTCCATCAGATGCAATGGGATTTCCATTAGAATCAAAGGCTAAATACTTGTTTGATCTAGCAGCAACATTTGGAAGAACGGCTGTTCCAGAATCAGATTCTGGCAATTTAAAAGATCTGGTAATCTGGGTTTCAAGCTCTTGCTCAATAGCAAAGATCTTGTCTAATTGGGTATTAAGGGACGCAATATTAAACGGACCTGACGTTGGAAAGTCAGTTGTTCTGGCAATAGGAATATCGCGAAAAATTGTAAACTTGGTAGCAGCATCACTGTATGTATCTCCTAGAGTGACGTAGCCACCAGAAAACCCATCATCTACAGCGGTGCCAACAACAGCAAATGTACCAGCGCCTGTGCCTCTTGTTAGGGTTGTATCTGCGCCAGCAGCACTGGTAACAACAACTTGAATGTCATCAAGGCTGAAGAAGGGAAAGTCAATAACAAGCTGAGTCGAATTGGCAGTTACCGCTTGGGTGTACTGCTTACGAGCATCATTATCAGCGATTTGAATCGTAGCCATAGTTACTTATACCTTCCTGTCATGCTTTAGTTAATTCACATCACTGACCCAAGATTCCATCATAGATTGGGTCAAGATAGAACAGATTGCCTGTTGGCATGGAGAATCTAAGGTCGCTCATTGTCTGGGCATCTGCATTAAAGGTTACAATATCCCCCATTATGCTGCTCAAATTCATTGCTTGGCTTGCAGCAGGGCCTAAAACAGCGCCAGCTTTTGCAGCATCTGGAAGATTGTATGACGGCTGATCTGTTAAAAACGGCCTCATGCCGAGCTTGTAATCAGAAACCTTCTCAATTGCATTGTTCACATCCATTGCCCAGCCAAGAATGCCTGACCTGTCCACAGCATTGATTAGCTTTTCATCATAGCTCTCTTCTCTNTCAATGCCGTATTGGATTCTTTTGATCTCATTAATGATTGCAGCCATGCCAACAATCAGGAAAGCNCCTTGCCAAAACGCACCATCTTTNTCTTGCAAGCCNGACGTNGCCATACGCACCATTGCNCCCTGACCATATGANTTGAANTGGGTCAGAAGCGATCCAAACTCCGTAGATGTCCACAATGCACGATCNCCAGCGCCGGGGGTCACNATTATTCTTTCTACGTTCTGNTTTAGAGCGTTTCTAAACTTCANACGCATNGCAGAGTCGCCCCAAGNATCTGTGTTTGGCAGCCATTCTCCGNTTATCTGCTCTCCATTATTCTTTATCAGGGTCTGCATACGACCATGATCTTGTTGGCTGATACCATTTTTCAGCAACTTCTCTTTATCGGCTGCGCTCAACCTATCCCAAGGCTTCATTATGGATTCGGTCATACGAAGCATGGTCACATTGCCAGCCATCTCCTTCAAAGCCTGATTCCAGAGGTTGAGGCCATTAAAGAAGAAGAACATTCCTGTTGCCTTATTAAGGCCACGCTCTAGTCCATAACGAGATCCGAACAGGTCTCCCACATCAGACATAGCATGCGCTCTCAAACCAAGCGCAGCATCTACGCCTACAGCAGCCTTGCTAAGTTCACTCTTTGACATTCTTGCAATGATTCTGGAGTTTTCATTAAAAAAGGTTGAAAAACCTCTTCGATAGGCATTTGAAAAGCCTTCTACCATCACAATTCTGGCAACATCAGGAACAGAGCTAATCATTGCGCTGCCCATACTTCCCAGAACATTGAATGACTTCATAACCCTTACAGCACGGCTAGACAGTGCATGAGGATCTTTTGATGCACCATATGTGCCACGGAGCCTGTCTCTCAGACCCCTAATATCATTTATGTCACGCTCTAATGCCCTAGCAAGTTCTGCCCTTGCTTCTGGGCTAGGAGCTTCATCTATTAGCCTTTTGTATTCAGCAGCTACATCATCAAGAACAGACTGCATATTTACATCGCCGTAACGTCTAGCGATCTCAATATCCATGCCCATTGTCTTAACGTGATGTCGAATCAGAGTCTCGATATCACTTTCGAGGAACTCCTCGATTAGCTCGTCCTCGATCTCAAGGGTTCTTGCTTGCACGCCACTAGCACGCTTTACCCAATCAAGGCTATCTGTAGCGCCCTCAAGATCCAGATATGGACGCTGGTGCGTAACCGTATCTAGAACCTCATTTGCAAACTGCCTAGCTGCCTTTGCGTCTAACCGGAGCTTTGTTCTGCCATACCTTTCGATAATTGACAGAAACTTCTCAGGATTCTCCATAATCTTGTCTACACGATAAATCCTGGGCAAGTAGGTTGGCGCTGTGTTTGGGGTCACACCCATAGTCTGAAGATCTGTCATCTTCTGCTCAAGCCTAGCAACTTCCTGCATATTCTCAGCCTGTCTTGCAGCGGCAATATCTGCGGCAAGCTGTTTTTCATAAAGCCTTACGCTTTGCGCTTGGTCTCTAATGAAGTTAAAAACCTCACGATATCCACGAGCAGCTTGGGTAACATAGGAACTTGCAGCATCCCCCATGTTATCAACATCACCACGACGCATCGCCATACCTACACGCTGGCGAAACTGAACCTCTGTTAACTCAGTGCTTCCTCTAAAGGTATCTCCCAAGTTTATTTTCATCATCTCAAAAGCACGACGAGACTCTGATGTTGGGATGGCTCTGCCCCTATAAGCAAGATACGCTTCATCACTCTGCCTGACAGAATCAAGCAGCTGTGAGAGATAAGTTGTTCTAAAGGTGGTCTCTACAGACTGATCCATAGACTCTTCAGCGCCACGAACCTTTTTCTGCATCATGCCGCCTACATCTACCATGCCCACAGCAAGGCCACGAACATATGGATTGGGGCTTTGCAGCATACGAAGCACAGGATTCCAGCCCAGCTTCTCAATACCTATACCCGTAGCTTCCAGCCCCTCTTGCTCAATTTGAGCATAAGCTGCCTGCCTTGCTTTTTCAGGGCTTACAGCAGCTCCAGCAGACCTGTAAACGCCATCTGGAGGAGTTAGAGCTGTGCCAGAAATCAGGCTTTGTCGGGAGTCTATGCCCCGACCAAACTTCATTGTAAGTCCACCGCCAATCAAACTTAGGGCTGTCAGCATCACACCAGAATGACTTGCGTCTCTTTGTGTACTTTGGCTGTCAATGAGCATTTGCTCTGGTGCCATAAGCGCAGCAGTGTAAGCTGTGCCGCCAACAAATCGCCTAGTGCGACTTGCAGTTTTCAGCAGTTTTGCAGGAGCAAGTGGGGCAAACGTAGTCGGAGAAGCCAGTGCTGCAACTGTTACAGCAGGCCCAGATTCAGTTGCTGCAAGCAGTGCCGCATCTTCAGAGTCTTCGACCATTCTGTCAAAGATCATCATGGATTCGGCGTGACTGCCAGAAAACCTAAATCTCCAAAGGCCGTCTTTTCCACCTATTCTTTTAGCAAGAACCTCATCCTCGAAGGGATCATAGTTTGGATCTGTTTGATGCCCTTGAGCTTCTATAAATTTATTGATTGCCGGAAATATATTGTTTTGCCGAAAGGCAGCGCCCCAGACATTTGAGAATGAATTATCAAATATCGTATAAGAGTACGCTTCTGGATCAGTAATTTGTGACGGTGGAAGCTCACCATACTGAACACCCTCTTTGCCCTGCAGAGTAGTAAAGCCAGCAGCAAACTCATCTCCACTAGGCAGAAGCGCATTGGCTTTTGATGGCTCTTTGGTTACAGGGGGTTCGAGATCAGGCTTTTTTGTGATTTCTGTAATGATAGGAAGCTCGACATCATCAGCAGCTGGAGTTACAGATTCCTGTCGCTCTGTAATAATTCCTTCAACAGGAGTATCATCCATCTGCAAGGGCTGCGGAGGTTGCCGCTCCTGTATCATTCTATCTGCTATTCTTGAATCAGCTATCTGGGACTGAACGAGATCAACAAGCTGCTCATTAGACATGTCTCTTGGGCTTACTTCTTGAGGTCCAGTAGGCGCAGAACCAAGACCACCCTCCTCCCCAGAGATCATGGCTTCTTGTATGCCGTATTGGGTATCTCTTGCTAACTCGTCTTCAAATTTTTTTTTTGCTGCGAGTTCTTCCTCGCTCAAGCCGCCAATAAAGTAATCTGCTTCAAGGTTTCGCCTTGTACTGTAGTTGTCCCCAAAGTTTCGCAGATTCTTCTCCGCTGCATTCCAGTCATCTTTGGTTATCTGACGCCAGAAGTTGGGGGTTTGGCTTTCGAGATCCCCATACTGAAATGCAACAGATGCAACAACAGTAGCTTTGTGCTTTGGCAGATCATCAAAAGACTCACCTGTGGCTGCCTGCCACTTCGCTTTCAGCTTATCTACAGCTTCTGTTTTAGAGAACTCATCGATTGTCTGAGCTTCAGCATCAGTAATACTTAAATCCTTTGCCACTTCCTGGGCCTGTGCGCCCTTGATTCCAAGATAAGGCTTTAGCTTATCAATGATGGCCTTTGGCAATCCTTTGAGATCGGCAAGGTTTCTTGCGCCAAGGTCAAAACCTGTGGCAATGGTAACGCCAGACTTAGATCCTTTTGCATCAGGAACATAGCCTGACAGGATACGAGATCCTTCACGCTCAGAGATAAAATTCCAATCGATATTACTCATTATCTCCACCCCAAGGTGCTGATGCGCTCAAGCATATAATAGAACTCCTTGATCTCATCTCTGTTCAAAGGCTCAATAGGATCTGTGGACAAAAGCTGATTAGATCTGCTGCCGGCAATGTATTTGTCATAAACCTCAAACAGAGTATTCAGACTTCTGTCATCTCTTGTTTTTTCAAGTGCATCAAATGTTGGCTGCACAAGATTAGGGTCAAGGAATGGGAAGTTCCCCCAGAATGCTTTCATTCTATCAGACTTAAGGGTCTCAACAGCTTGCTGGAAAGACTCGTAACCTTGCGTCTGTGCAAAATCAAATCTGTATGCAGGCAATAGCTCCCTTACTTTTCCATCACCAGTATTCAAAATAACTGTATAGGTTTGCTTGCCGCCATACACCTCATTGGCAACATATTGCAAAGAGGGGCCTTCAATGTTTCTTTGATCTACATAAAGACGGCCTTCAACATTTATCTTTTCAAGCTCTTCAATAATGTAATCAGACATGCCGTATGGATTGCCTTCGGCAAGAAACTTGTCTTTGATATCCCTGTTAATATCATTCATATCAAGAATAATGCCTGTAGCCCCTACAGTTGACTGAGCCTCTTTAATAATAGAGTTGGATACAAATTCTAGCTTATCAGTAGATGGGTTATACTGAGGAGTAAGCCTTGTGCCTATTTCTCTAATAGTATCTCTGATTGCTTCTACTGGAGAATAATCTCCATCACCAAGCATTTTTCCAATAAAAAGTTTTTTGATGCCATCTCTAATCTGGGGATCGGTTATAACCATATCTTCTACATTTGAGACTCCGGCGCTGGTAGCCATAGTTTTAAACATCTGGTCATCAGTGTCTGTGATGTAGGGATCCATAAACTTAAAAAATGATCTTCCCTCTAAGGCTTCTTTGAAGGATTCTTCAAACAATTTATCAAAGGCCTGCTCTTCAGACATCCCTGAGTACTTAGGGTGAGCAGCCAATACTGTTGCCGCTCTGTTCTGATTCATTTTGTTCTTTGGGGAAAACATCTCCACAGCAAGTTCTGGATCGAAATCATTTGCAGTTCTTAAAAAAGCAACAATTTGAGGATCAAGATTATTATAGAAAATAGCTTCAGCATGATCTTGATCGATATCTTTGCTACGGCGAATTGCGCTCATAACTTGAGACATAACCCTCATGGATCTATCTGCATTTTGCACATTATGAATAGATGCCTTGAAAAATCCCTTAGCAGTAGGGTGCAGCAGACCGCCTGTTTCAACAGCAAAGCCAGCGATAGCACTCGCACTCGCAGCAAACACCTCTTCATCATCGGAAAGAAGATTTATATCAATAAAGCCTTGGCTGGTTTTGATTTTGCCAAAGCCCATCATTTCACCCATTGCGCTTAGCTCTGCGCTGGTAACGCTGGATGCCTGACCATTGCGGAGCTTTAGGTCTCCGCTTCTGGCAAGTTTCATATTGTCAGATCTTGTCTTGTAAATATTTGAATATGCTTCGACGTCATTCAAATATGCTTTACGACTTGTCCAATATCCTGTTTCTTTTCCGATGACGCCAGATCGCTCAAGGCTCTGGATATAATCTTCATCTTTATAATAGGCTGGCATTTCGATGTAGCTGGACATAGGACCAAGCTCAACCTGTATAGCTGATCCGGTCTGCTGGATGCCTTGTGCCATGAAGGAGTCCCTAGCCTTTCTATATGCAGCCTTGGCTTCTATCAAAAGACCGGGACTTTCGGGACCAAGCTGACCTAGCCCAGCAAGCTGAAGCATATCCCTGTAAGCATTATTTATGGCAAACAAGTCTGACTCTTCTGGGTTCTGTAAAACCTTCAGATTATTGTCATACTTAATTTTGTTGCTTTTCCAAAAGGCTTCTGTCTTTGCATCATTGACACCCTTGGTATAGGCAACCCTACCTTGAGACTCATAAACAAGCTGTGCAATTTGACTGGGTTCTAGTTGATGAATATCGGAGTTTGCCTTACCAAGCTCTGTCTGGATATCAAGGCCGTCCATCACAATAGAAAGCCTATACCCACCATATATAGCAGCCCTATTTGCCTTATCTTCCTGACTTTGGGCAGCGTCAATCTGGGCCATCATATTTACGCTGGCAACCATTGCATCACGCATAGCTTCAGCGTCAACGTCTTCATTCAACTGAGCTTCCCTGTAAAGCTCATTAATCATTGTGTAGGTAGCGGCTTCACCGTCTAACGCATATGAACGCTCAACTGCGGCTTGAGCTGTTTGTGCAGCAATAACAGTAGCTTGTGCATCCTGCATTTCATCGATGGTCTTTTTAGAAACCTCATTGGCTTCTAAGCCCTTGATGATATCTTCTTGCTCTCCCAGAATTTCATTGATTCGTTCATTTAAAGCAACTTTTCTATCCTGCTTGGTCGTTCCTTCGCTTTTGGCATAAAGAACACCCAGCTCCATAGCGTTGTTATTAAATGACTTCAGGCCCTGATTTACAGCATATTCAATTTCGTCAGATCTTTGCTGAGCAAGTGCTTGGTTCTCTACTCTTGTAAAAGCAGAAGCAACCTTTGGCGCAAGTGCCGTATAGATCTCATCATCAAGATTCTCGATGCCTTGCAGATAACCCTGTGCGCTAGAGCGAATGGCAGCGGGATCATTCGGATTATCAACTAAGGCCTTAGCAGCAGCATCATTGATATCATTAGCGGCGGCGTTGACATATGTCTGAACAGCAGCTTTACGATATGTGGAAAGGATTTGCTTCTGGTCAGCTTCTGCGTACGTTTCACTAGCTTTTGCATAGTCAAAGTTTGTGAGAGGAACAAGATCTCCCTTCTCATCATAGACAACGCCAGCAGTTCTGCCATCGATCTCAGCCTGACGGATTAACTGGTTAAACTGGCGCTTACGGTCATCAAGGCCGATACCATAAGCCAATTCACCGATTTGGTTGTAGGATGCAGCGGCTTGCTTGAACCCACTAAAGTTGGGCAAGCCAGTGGGCTGAACTAGGGCTGAGCGTCCTCCTGTTTTCTTAAAAGCCATTATCCAGTACCTACACCTTTATCAATGCTGTAGAGGCCACCAACTGTCTTGGCAAACCCGCCAAGCTGTGCAGCGGTTCCAGCGGCTCGACTACCAGCCGCACCAACTTCATATCTACGACGATTTGACATCCCCATTAGCCTGATAGATGCAATGTCCTCTTTGGCTATCTTCTTTTCATCATCAGCCAATGCCAATACACTTGGGCTAGTTCCAATTGCAACGCCCTGTGCAGACATGCTTGTACCAAGAGACGAAAGTTGCTGACGCAAACGTCTGTTTCGCTCAATCTCTTGCTGGGCAGATTGAATCTTTGCCATTTCAGCTTGCTCTTCTTGCGCTTGAGCTTCTGCTTCGTAAGCTNGTTTTTGCATCTGAGCAGCCTGCAGGCTAAGCATAAGGCCAGCTACTTGGAGTCCCATACCCATTATACTTCTACCTCCAGCAGCAACCCATTAAGAGTCAGCGGCAAAGGCTGATCCTGAGTCACAGTAACCGTACCTTCAGAAGACCATCCAAGCAAATACACCTCTTTTCTTGTTGTGAGAGGAGTTGGCTGTAGAGAAAGATCATCTGTAACACGGCGAATAAGAATGTTTGTTCCCTTTGTTTTTACATTAAGGGACTCATTAAGATCTAAAACAGCCCTTACAATACGACGCTTTTGACCAACAGTAATGCCGTCCTGAAGAGTAAACTCAGGAGGAAGGGTTGTCATTGTAGGCGTATAAGGAATGCCAATTTCGACTTCCGTAACTGCATCATTAAGAGTTATCTCACCGCTATTATTTGCGGGAAAGCTACCAAGAGCAAAATTACCAGATTTAACAGAGACATCTCTATTCCTTATGTCTGGATAATTTAGCAAACCGGACTCTGCTGTAATGGTCCAGTTTGTAATAGCTGAACCATTTGTTTGCTTTTCAGCACAATCAAGATGATAGGAGTTATCAAACTCCTCGATAAATAGTCTGGACTCGGTATTCCCGTTGCCTAACGGCATATCCCTTCTAACAAGAGCGAATACACGCCTATTGACTGTAGCAACATTTTGGAACGTACCATCAGTCGTATATTGCATCCATCCTTGTACCTGCTCTTTACGAATGCTTACCATGACAGCCATGTTACCATCAGAGTTTACAGTATAAAGATAGGCTTCAGCCTGATCTGGAGCTTCACGCTGAGCGGACATATCAACAATGGTGCCAATCATCTCTTGAGACAAAAGGCTGATAGCATCAGAGTTATATGCTTGGCTTAAATCAGAAAAAACAAACTCTCGAACAGCGCCTTTTGATTTTGTCAGATAGACAAGAGCGCCATCAAAATCGACAGGATTCACCCCAGAGCTTCCATATGAAGTCTGCCTTTTCACAGATATAGTGCTTGGCGTCAGAGGCCTATTTTCCGATGTTGGAACATAAAGCTCTGCTTCTGATGTAAAGATCGACAGATGCCTAAATGACTCAACAGCTTTAATTTCGGATACTTGGTTTTCTGCAATCTGAATCTGGATAGACTCATCATCCAACCCTGTTCCTACATCAAAGTTAAAGAACTCACCCACCTTGGACATAAAAATGTGATTGGGCAAATCCCTTGAGCCACCAAATACCAAACGCTGGTCATGAAAAGCAACGCTTCTAGCGTACCCATGACGGCTGGAAAAAACCTGCTCTTTCCAAGTTGTTCGAGCATTTGTATTAGAAGGAGCAGTGTCAAATTTGCCGGTTATCGTTGTTCCTGAAAGGTATGCAACAACAGCGATATGATGAATGGTTCCCGCTGAATCTGTATACTCTATCTCTTCGCCAACCCAAGCTGAAGAAAATATACTGGCGCTTGCAGTAATGGTCTGATTCGATGTTCCGGTATTAGCTGGTGTTAGAGTTACAGCTGGATCAACAAACTTATAATAAGGCTGATGAATGAACCCACCAGAGGTATCAAAGGTAAAGTCACTTCTAGCAAACTCAGTGGCAGATGTTCTAGTAAGAACAAGCATCGGCATGTCTGGGTGGACAACAATCATCGTGTCCCCAGATTGAGCATACTTTAAATTTCCAACTATACCTGCGGCAGTCCAGTCACCCGCAGTGCCAGTTGTGCTTATTGCAAATGTTTCTTTAGTAGGATCAAAGGCCTGAATAAATTTAGTGCTGCCAGTGCTGGCAAAAAGGATAAGATATGCTTCATCTTCATCATAAACGTAAGGAATAAGCTGAGTGGCATACGAGGTGCCAAGGCCAACATTATAGCGTTTTCTTAAACCGGGCCTACGCTTGATACCGCCTTGAGCAAGGATACGAAAATTCTCAAGATCCTTTACGCCATTCTTGTAGGCTGCTGCATCAATTCTTGCCGAGAAAAGGGGTGTTACCTCTCCCGACGTAAAGTTTGTATATAACTGTCTGAGCAGGGCCATTCATTTCGAACCTTATTTTTTGCCCATAAGTCTGCCAAAGATTCCGGGCTTTTTTACAAGAGCATCAGTTCGCTCTTTCAACAGTTTGAGATCAATTTCGCCATTCGGCAAATATGGTATTTTAATCCCAGCCTTCTTAAAGTTATCGAGGGTTCTTTGCCCAAAAGATCCGTCTTTATTCAGGAGCTTGCTCATCTTACGTTCCTTCTATCTCTTGAAAGATTCCACTACCAAGTCTGGCACGATTGAATCTGCTAAGACGCAGACCCTGGGTTGTTACCTGCTGGCTGTCTCTTGCCTTGGCCCTACGGAACTGAGCGTCAGCAAGCGTAGTGTACGAGCTTGCAACATCTGCTTTTCGTGTCACAGACAAAGCCAATACAGACGCAAGACGGAAGATAACCCACATTGTAAATGTAGGGGGCCAGTACTGCGTTTCAGGCCGAAACACATAGTTCAGGACTACATTATCTTCTGCCTGTGCGTTCATATACACATAGCGCTCATAGATGTCATACCGCTGCGGCACATCATCAATGGTTACAGTTATTACCTGAAGCGTCTGGGGATTTGTAGGAAGAGCATATGCAGCATCCCAACGATCGGCAGGAACATCAGTAAGTCTTGCAAGAACCTTCTGACCTGTAGCAAAGTTCCAGCTATGCTGACTAAGACAGTCTGCAACAACATCCTCATAGATGGTGTTAGCTACCAGAGCTTCATCAGTAGCATCAGTAAATGAGGTCAATGGCTCCAAACCGATCAGAACCATTGCCTTCTGCGCTACTTCAATATCGGTAGATGGAGTTGTTGGCATTTACTAACGACCCATGTTTCTTGGAGACTTCTTTTTGTTTAAGCATTTACCTGCTGCACGACACTTTGCTTTTGTCGGGCATGTTGGGCAGTTCTTAAATCCTGCATGCATTATGCGCTCCGCTGTTTAGAAGCAAGGATCTTTTCCTGAAGCTCTTTAGGAAGGGTTTTTTGTTTTGCAGTAAGAGTTGACTTGCCCATAGTTTTGCTGGCTTTTTTCTTGCCCTTGCCCTTACCGTACATCAGTAACCCCCGCCTTTGCGTGGCTTAGGCTTTTTGATTGGCTTCTTTTTCATTACCTAGCTCCCTTACGAGGATTGTTTCTGCCTTGGGTAGTCCCAACTTTCTTTGGGGAATACTTTTTAGGCATGTTCCGATAATTGTTTTCAGGACCCAAAACCTTACCCATATATCGAATCAGACGATTCATTGGAGAATTTGGATCAGGCATGTTGTAAATGCCAAGAAGCTCAGTGGTTTTTCCAGAACGAGATCGATGCTCAAAGCCAACGATCTTGTTGCCTTTTTTGCGAATTTCATCTGGGTCCATTACTGGACTCCCTTGCCGATGGTTGTGTTTTTGCCAAATGTGACTGTGCCATTACGGCGCTTAACAGTCTTGGCAGACGAGGAAGGGGCAGCTTTCGCTGCCGCCTTCTTTTTTGCTGGAGCCTTAGCCATTAACGACTATCCGTTGTCATGCTCACGATATCGCCAGTATCGACGGTACCGCCAGAGTTGGAAACAACGGTTGCAATGCCAAAGCCGTTTGAAGCGTTGACAAAGATAACGTCGCCAACATTGATCTCGCTAGACTTATCATTGAAGTAGCCAGCGGTATCAATGGTGTTCAGGTTGTCGCCAGTAGACACATAGTGCCAGATATGGAAGCCATTGCCTGAATAGTTAACCAAGGTGAAGTTTGCGTCTGTATAAGCCATCTCAACTCCTCCTTATTTCTTCAGCTCAAGTTCGAAACAACCTTCAGCATCGATTAGGGTAGCGTTCATCTGCATCTTGTTCAGAACAAAGTACGCATCCTTGTCGTTGTGATACTGCATGTTGGACGAAACATCAGCGCCGATTGCATGGCCCACAGAACCCTGATGCCAGGCAAAGCACTTACGGTGCGTAGTGCCAGCAGCACCAGAACCGTTAGTCTCGCTTAGACCAGAGAATGGGAACCACATGAAGCCAAGCCACTCTTTGGCGGTCATAGCGTTATTGAAAGGAAGGTCTCCTTCGCCAACGTAGTTGGTGCGAGAGAACTCATCCAGATCAAGAAGCTGTGACCACTGCTCCCAGCCAACAGCAACGTAACGCTGACCATCGTCAGGAACATTGTTGTTGCCGAAAAGCTCCATAAGGCCGAAAGCCCAAGCAAGCGTAACGCCGTTTGAGGTTTCGTTATGGGTCGAGGTGGTAGCATCCATAGCTGCCAGAATGAGATCGTCGGTCTTACGGCCAAGTGCATATGCACCAGACTGTTGAGCGACAAGCATCTCATCATGGTTGATACGGAGTTGGTCGAGATCATCTACCCACTCGCCAGCAAAATAGTCCTCAAGGGTCACGCTGACATTTGTGTGAGCAAGATTCATAGGTGCGACATTACCATGCCGCGCTTTGGTAGTAGCAAAGCCCTTACCGATTTTTTGGAACGTAGTCTTATTCTTGACTCCATTCGCAGTACGAATGGTGTTCCTGAGCTTGGACCCCATGCGCTGATAAGCCATGTGGACGCCAGACTCAAACTCCTCGATAAAGGAAGTGCTAATGGACGGTGTAGCCATTATACCCTCCTCGGGTTTGGTCGAGTTGATACAAGTTCGATTCTAGTCTGGTTATCCGTCAGCGCAGGGTCCGAAGATTATCCATTGCTTTAGGGCCTTCTAGTACAAACAACATGTCACAATATTCTCAGCTTGTTAATTCACATTAACGATTGCGCCNAGAATACTGATCGAACCCTGCACGCACCTTAGCGATATATGCAGGGTCTTTCTCCTTCCAGTACTTAGGATCATTTTGCATAGACCTAAGCTCATCCAGAGAAAGAACTTCCTGAAACTCTGTTTCAGAAACCATATTGAACTGCGGCTGACCATTCAGCTCCATCAGCTCTTCAAAAAGCTGCACCATACCGGAAGATGCAGGAATGTTGGCAAAGACCTCATAGCCCTCTTGCGTAAGACTGCCCCTCGCCCAACCGTCTACACGATTCAGTCGATCTTCTGCATACTCACCAAGGGCTTCTGATTCCGTATTCCAATCAGGCCCACGTTGAAGATCTGCCTGTGCATATTCATTGATAAGTCCATCGAACTCATCTTGGGACAGGCCATACTCATGAGCTTTGCCCTTAAACCAGCCAAGAAGAGGATCATCATCGTCAACAGTATACTCCATGCCTTCTGGTGCTTGAAAGTTGACATCATAGTCAGCGGGACTGGCAGGAGCATCTTTCATCGCATCCTGATTGATCTCATCAATAATCTGCTCACGCAGATCATCCTTACGCTGATAGAATCCACGCTCAAGCTCACCATAGCTTTTCGCCATGTCCTCTGGGGTTTTGAATTTCTCTGGAAGCCAATCTGGCCTGTCAGTAAATGATTCCTCAGGTTGCTCCTGCACATCTGCCTGAACCTGTGGCTGTTCTTCGACCTCTGCGGTCTCTTGAAGTTCCTCACTCATTTAGCAATCCCACTTTCTTAGTGCTTTGTTGATACGGCTATTAGGGTCGTTTCGGGTCTTAGCAGAAGTTAACTTCTTCTTCATGCCTTTCATACGAGCGCAAAAAGACCTACGTCTTGCCGCTTTCTTTGGGCTTTTCTTTGCTTCCTTTGCCGAAACTGGGCGCTTGATGTTTTTCCCCTGCCTTCGCAACGAACGCCTTCCAGCTTCGTTGAGGCCGCCCTCTGGGTTTTGTCCTTCCTTGCGCTGCCATGCCGGTGTCTTTTTCGCTCTAGGGGCCATTAGTTACCAACTTTTTTCATAGCCATCTTATGCGCTTGAGTAAAGGTTGCGCCACCCATCATCTTCTTGGTCATAAAATCCATATGAGCCTTAGTGTGATGCTTACGATGCTTTTTCATCGTTGCTTTCTGCCTATCAGTAAGCTGCTTCTTTCTATCTGCCATTATGTCCTCGCATATGTTGGCTTTTTACCGCCACCTGAGGGATTGGTTGCTCTTTTGCGTCGTGTTGCACTTTTCTTCTCAGAAGAAGACATTCTTGCAGCCTTAGACGCAGGAACACACTTTGGGTAACCCTTCCTGCCGTCGCCCATCTTGCGACCACATGCAGGATGCTTTCCATCTTTCTTCGTGGATATGTCTACCCACTTCTCATTGAACCACTTGGTCAGGCTCATCTATATTTGCCACCCATGCGCTTGTACTGCTGAACCAACTGGCCGCTTGCATATGCGCTAGGCCACTTCTTCACCCTTGCCTTAACAATGGCCTTTGCTCTTGCGTAAAGGCTAGGATTTGCTGGTTTAGCCATCGTTCTGTTTCCTTCCCTTTTCGCAACGAGCTTTCATAACTGCAACAACCCATCTAGCGCCTTCAGCATGAGCTAGTACTTCGATATTTGTTCCAGCAGGATGTATGCTCTGTGTCGTAATGCTTTCGAGATACTGGAGAAAATCCCTGCCAATCCCAGAGCCAAAGAGACCGTAGGCCTTAGAATTAAGGTCAGCTTCAACGTCACTAGTATATCCGCGACCATCAACCGAAATCGTTCCACGTTGCTTACTCACTATTGCCCCTGTTGTGTTTGCATCAGCTGTTGCAGAACCTCGACATTGCCCTGCACCTGTTGGGGATCTGCAAGAAGCTCCTCCATGATCCCAAACTTCTGAGCAAGATATTGAACCACCTTTTCCTGATTGTACAGAACAGGGGTAATTTCAGGCCCAAAGGTGGAGGCGACAGTTTGCTGAAACCTGACAAAATCAGCAACGTCTTGCTGGTCCTGCGCTCGTAGCAGGGGAGAAACTGGAACGATACGCAGTTCGCGTCCGTCCACCTTTGGTATGTCTAAGAGGCCTTGCTTCTTATAGATATAGACGATGCGCTCAACCAGCGGCTGCAAGAACTCTTTCTGCATCCTGCCAGCAACGGCACCCATATCTCGTGCAACGTCTGCAAGACGTTCACTGACTTCTGTAGCAGAAAGCGGAGTTCTCGCATTAGGACGAGTGTCCAGTTCGTCAATGAAGAGCGCCTTACGGACGTTGCGGCGCATATCATCCAACACAAGTTGGGCTACGTCAAACCGTCCTGGGCTTTGCAGGCTATCAATTACACTGCCGGGGCTTCTTGGAATAAATGTTCCCGGCTGAATGGTGATGTTATCAGGATTGAACACACCATCATCGTCATAAACATAGCTACCTGAGATAGCCATTTCGGCGTTCTCAAGGATAAGCTGCACAGTCAGGTTAAGTGTCTTAATTGCTGGCATTGCCTGTAGCACAGGACCACGGCCCCAAACTTCAAAGCCAGACTTAGACCAACGTGTTGTAATCCAAGGGGTAGCGCCACGACCGTTTAGCTTCTCTTTCATGAGAATTGCCTGATCGGTCTCGGAAATCAGATAATAGGTATACTCATCCTTGAACCTATTTGTCGCATCATACATTGTGGCTTCGACAATGCGTGTTTTACGATTTGGGTTCTTCTTCTGCTCCTTGAGCATCTTGTCTGTAAATTTAGCCTTGGGATACCGATGTTTTACTTCGGTCAGATCTGTCTGGTAGTTCCAGCGGAACCAGTCTGTCACCGTATCTTGCTTGCCGGGGAGAAGCGCAAGATTGGTGGGAGGTACAGACGTAAAATGCAGATCACCCATAAACCGCCCCTCTTCAGCAAGGAGGTTCATGGTCCCAAGGCCAAGGTCTTGTAAGCCTTCGTGCATCTCGGCATTGAAGTTGGAGTTCCGCAAACCCTCATGTATCAGGTCTGTAATACGATCAAGCTCTTCTTCTAGGGATTTGCTGCGGAGTTCGTTAGGAAACNCGGGGCCGGGTAGAAGTCGGAATGCACGACCATTCGGTGGAAAGAAACCAAGTTGTAGACGAGAAGCAAACTTAGGCAGNCCAACCACAGCAGTCTCATCATATATATTTTCGGTACGCCGAGCTGCTGGGCTTTCTTGAAAAAAACTCTCACGATGAGGAAGAACGTAATCATAGATCTCTTCCCACAAATCGGTCCAAGAGTTCCAGCGTCCTTTGGCCTTCTTGAAGCGATCCATTACACGCTTCAGTTCTTCCTTATTGCCTGATGCAGCCGATGCTGGGGTCGGATTGCCGTCATCTACATGGGGTGACATATTAACTCCTTATGGATTTGCCGAGGTTTTTACGGCGATATCCAGTGAATCCAACAATATCCTCATCCTGCAACGATCTTGCACCAATAAGATTCTGGCGCTGCTTACGTTCCATTTCCGCTTGACGACGCTCGTCTTCAGCTTTTTGTTTTGCAAGTCGATCTTCTTCAGCCTTACGCTGCTTTGCCAACTCTGGATCAGGTGGCGGCGGGCTGGGGGCAGACATGAATCCCATCGTCTTCTCCTTGTGATTTGGTAAAGATGATACGGTGTTCTTTTTTAATCAATTCACAATACAGCTGATAAGGCGTCAGAACCCAAGGTTTCCTGATACCTATAATATGCTTTACAAAACTTACGCAATAAAGCCAACGAGGGGCATAAATAGAGTTGTCTACAGCTTCTACCTCAACGCAGAGGCAGTTTTCGACCATATCATAAACCAAATAGTCAGCAGCCTCTTCCGAAAGCAGCTCAAAATTGAATCTTTGGCTGGCACACTCAAATCTAACCCATAAATCAAGATCAGGATCGTACCTGACAGCAAATACATGCCCAAAATCAGGTCTGTGGGCAGTAAATAGTCTCCAAGTGCCAATATTATTGGCCTTTTTGAAGCAAATTATCCAATTCATGCCCTGAGACGCCTAGATTTGAAGCCATTACGCTCTCTTTGTCTCTCCAAGGGGTTTCCAACCCTCGCAACGGTTGTATGGGAAGGCCGCTTACTCCCACCGAACACTACCTTTCGTCCTTCACCGCCCCCTAAGAACGCATATTGTAAAGCATCGTGAATATGAGAGAACCTGTTCTTCGACGGTCGTTCCTCAAATCGCTCGTTACCCATGTGATACTGGCGCTTGTATTGGTAGCCACCCTCAAAACCAGAGATTAACACAGTACAATTCGGACTGATTGCAACTGACGGATAGCCATCCACCATCCTGTTTAAGACACCATCGACAGCTTCGATGCGTATCTGTGTGTCGTTGCTTGGCGCAGGATAGGCCTGAATGCCGGCCGCCCTTAAAATCATGAACGGCGTCTGCTCTGATGTCTGGGCCATCTGATTGCCAGCAGGGTCGCCTATGAACTTGAAGTCGTGTTTGTCCCATCCGTGTCGAGTGATTTCCCTTTTGAGGACATCCGCAAACCTTCCTGCCCCCATGTCCTGCCCGATGACCTCGTGGAAGATCGTCCATTTGCCTGAGTGGTGTTGTTGCGTGAAGATTGCCGACGGCGTACGGCCAAAGTCAATGCCAACGATAATCTCCCGGCCATCGACCGGCTCAATGGGTGATTGGGCAACATGAGCTTCCTTTCTAAATGACTGATAGACAGCCTTTCCGTCCATTAGAGCCTGATACTGATTTAGTACATAGACCTTCACCCAGGACGAGGCCTTACCAAGAATAATCTTGTCATAGTAGTCGGGCTGTAGGTTGTCCCTGTTTTCACGCTTGTTGTTAGGCTCATAACCTTCAATGCCGCCAGCTTGGTTCCTGATCTCCTTCATAGCGCCCGGTTGAGAGAAGAACATCCAGTCATCTGGCTTTACCAGCAGCAGTTTCTCTTCTTCTGCCATGTATTCAGGTGCTGGGACCTCTCCAGACATAATTCCCCACCAGTGCGTCTCATCTGGTGCGTTCGTGTCCATGATGACGCCGAACCAAGAAGGCCCACCATCACGCATAGAGGGAAAGCGGCCCACACGCATGGTGCAGGCGTCCACAATCGATTTAGGGATCTCTCGCGCTTCATTGATCCATACCCCTGTAAGTTCCAATGACAGCAGCTTCTTAACATCCTCCTGCTTATCCAAAGCCAAGAAGATGACTTCAAGCTCAACAGTAGTCTTATCCCCCAGAGAGAAATTGACAAGATGTGTATACGGAGGCGACCACACAAACTTGCCAATCTCGTCTGAGAACCAGTCACGCCAAGTCTTGATCGTGGTGGTTTTTAGCTGAGGGTTAGTATTCCTAATAACAGCCCATCTAGACCGCCTTATCCCACCCTCATTTGGCTTCTGGTTAACTGCACGGCGCATGATCTCCATGCAGCAAGTAACAGACTTGCCAGATCCCACAGGACCCCTGATCCCCCGAACAAAAGCCTCGTCCTTCATAAAGGCTTTTGCTATGGGGCCGGGTGGTTTGTAATCAAGTTGCATTACAAACCGTATTTACGTCGGATAACTCCACCTGAACCGGATTGAAGAAATGCTCTTCGTGCAGCATCTTCAGATCCAAGGCCAGTCGGAGGTTGTGTGGCTCCAGTTATAGACTTTACTGGAGTAGATGGGGCAGTAGCTGATGTTGTTGCTCTTTCGCTATCACGACCAGAACCTCCAGTTCCCCCCATTCCATATCTAGATTCATATGCACCGGTATTAGGATTCAGCCTGACATTACCGGAACCGGGATCAAATCCCTGACGGCCAGAGAATCTACCGCCCCTGCCAACAACCCCAACAGTCAGAACCTCACCGGCTCTGGCACCTGTACGGCTAAAGGTTGTCTGAACAGGAGTGCCGCCAGCTTTTAGTTCCCTAATCTGATTATCAAGGTTCATTCGGCTAATTGGATTGCGAGTATCATCTCTTCTTGCAGTAAGCTCTTCAATGGCAGATGCTCTCGTTCCCATTGCAGCTTTTGATCTTGTCATGCCGCCATAGCCACCGGGCATCCTGTCAGCAGTAGCCATTTGCTGTCTGTCTGTTCGATTTGTTGTTGAGACCTTCATCGGCTGTTTTGCGGCAGCCCTTCTTGCGGCTTCAGCAGCTTCACGCTCTTTCTTCAGTCGAGCTGATCTTGCTCTTTCGTTGCCGCCGCCTTCAGCTTCAGTTTTCTCACCCATAATCGCCTCCTTGGGTTAAAATATTTTTTGGGGGTTGCTCTAGATTGATCCGTTGTGCGTGTGAAATACCGTCTATGTGGTCCGTCGCAGTTTTCTAAGGCGGTTTACACAGAGACCTACATTAGCGTTGGGACCCCTAGTCAACATTGAAGTTAATCTGCACCGCAGTGCTAGGTGTTCTCACCGCGTCCTGTCTGAATCCAGCACGATCCATCAGATCCCTTGCAGCTTCCAGCCTGACGTATTGTGACTTACTTGTCAGCAGTTCTCTCATCGTTGCCATTGCTTGTGTGGCGTCCCATCCCAAAGTCAGCATAGCCAACTGTTGTCGGTACTCGATAACATGCTGTTTTCGTAGCGTATTGTACGCCCAAGCCTTGTTCCTACCTAACCTCTCTGCTGCTTCTGTTGGGTTGCAACCATCATGCAAGATTACATGCACCAACTCCGCTTGTGCATCAGTAATTTGCGGCTGTGCCGTCCGCACTTCGGGAGCGTGTTTCTCGATGTCTTCCATCGGAACCACACCACCTTTGTATCGCTCTTGTTGGCTTTCGTCTGCCTTGGTCATGTTCGTGTCCTGTTGCGCTACGAGCGAGTATACACAGTCCTCTCAAAACCCTGTCAAGTCACTTGTTGTAACCCATTGTTATTGTTCCTCCACAGGTTGAGCTAAAGCTCATCTGCGGAGCCTGACCTACATCACGTTCTTACTGTGTCGTTTCTTTTCGTTCTCGTATCTACAGCATGATTCGTAGTAATCGGACACCATCATAATCTCAGGTGAAAGGTCGGCTCGCACCGCCCTTCCGCTGAGATTCTGGGTTCCGCTAACACACTCACATGCGAGTCATCACGTTACCGTTCGTCGCTGTGTTTCACTGATGTCCTGATGGGGACATCAGCGAACTCCACAAGGCGACTCTCTGTCTTGAAACACACACACAACGATTTGTTAGCCTATCATGANATGATGACCCCATTCAGTCTCGNTCAGTAAAGCCCTGAATATTCNTTGGCTCATATTTCCTGTGATCCGTATGGTGTCGCCGTGCAGTAGCGCGGCTCATGTTTCTCAATCATCTCGTTCTATACCGGCCAAACAATATTCACCCTTGCGGGCAAGGGGCTTGACTGCTGCGAGCCTGCTGTGGTCCGGCGGGGTCAAGGCTACCAATCGTTGTGAGTGTGTAGCGAACTGGTCAAACGTAAAGGAGAAAGACCATGCAACCATACAAGTTCCGTCCGGTCGATGAGTCCGAGGTTATTGCTGATACCGTCATCGCACATCATTCGTTCACAGATCTGCCTGATGTCTGGGCAGCAGACGAGGTTCGTCTGGCACTGGAGTCAGGCGATCTGCAACGTGCTGCTGATCTGGCAGAGCAGATGAGCGACTCTGATATCAACATCTTTGACTGACACAAAGCCAACATGGGGTGGGTAGGATTGCCCACCCCGCTAACGTAGAGGTGAATCACATGAAAGAAGTACTGTTCAAAGACCCGATCCCAAGCCTGTACAAGGCGACTCCCAAAGCACTATGCGATCTCAGCAACGCGCTTCTCTACAAGCTGGCTGATATCCCATACGGAGATCCCAATCGTGACGAGATGAGGGACCATATCTCCAACATCTCAACTGCAATCATGATCATCCACCGTCTCGGCTGTCCGATGGACTCGGAGAAACTGTGGATGCAGCAGCGTTTGCAGCATGAGCAGCTAACTGTACAGGACGTACAGCACCTAGAAGAAGCCAATGCTAGTCTTACTTGGGTTCGTAGCAACAGACACATCGCACTTGACTGAGAGGAGAACGTCATGACTGACATGACAATGGACGACCTGACCCCTGAGAATCTTGACCGCATCGCCAAGGCNNTGCAGAAGGATCNNCTNCCCGACGACGACTACCATGCACGGTGGTGTCGTGAGCTTGCCAGCCGTCTCAAGGCTGTCATCGACATGTTCGACGATGGAAACGACGTCATCATACAGGCCAAGCTCGGCGACCAGCTGCCCCGCATGTTCGAGAAGATGCTCGACAACGTCGCTAACCGTGCCGTTCAGGTCAAGCGTGAGCGTGCCAAGGCTATTCGCAACGATGTCGGCATCGAGATCACGCAGAACACCATCGAGCAGTACGACGAGCAGCTTGAACGCCTTCGTGTCCAGTGGTGGACAATCAATGAGGCTTTCAAGGTAGCTCGTGGCCCTGTCAGGCAGCACGCTATCGACGTCAGCGGCATCAGCTTCGGTGCTTATACTCGGCTCAAGGATCTGCCCAAGGTTCAGCGTATGCGTGCCAGAAAGGGTCAGCTCACTATGGAGACGTACCAAGCCAACAAGGATGACTTCTGGACATTTGCCCGGGAGACAGGGTTGGTCGAGGCACCCATCGATCAGGATCATGGTGCAGACAGCATGCACCTTGAGTAACACCGGGAGGGAGATCTGGCATCGCGTCAGGTCTCCCATCACCTTGTCAACCTCACCACCGATTTCTTCGCCTCAGAGGAGGATCACATGTTGTTCTTTGTTATTGCCGGTGTGTTTGCCGGTCTTGCTATCTTGTTTCTTCTAGCCAAGTTTGACTTCAAAAAAGTTCTTTGGCTTGACGTTCCTATCGACATCCTTTCAACATTGCTGCTTGTCGTCATGTTTGCTGGCACTTTTGCTGGCATGATGGCGGCAGTGATAGGGGGGTGCCTAATTTCTCTGACATTGCTTTTGTCAAAGAAAGCAGTGGGTTACAAGAAGCCTGTCCGTTCTGGACTCCGTTTCCGGTGGCAAGAAGTTAAGCCAAGATGATTTAGATCAGGCAGTGGGAAACAATGTTCCCTGCAACTCACTGTCTGTGGGAGTCAACAGTCCCTTGCCTGTTGGGCCTATCCACGGCGAATGTGGACGTTAACCCGGAAGAAGGCCTGCGTACCGGGGATCCGAAGAAAGCAAGCCAAACTGGTGCATTTGCGCCACTAACGCCTACATCCTGGGCACGATGCAAAACTGCCTCATTTCAATCATGTCCAACGTAAGGAGAATCAGACATGAATTTCGCTCAGATCACTGTATCCGGTAACATTGGTGCAGACCCAGAGATCCGTGACGTGAACGGCACAAAGGTTGCCAACTTCTCAGTCGCGGTCAACGAGAACTACACCAACAAATCCGGTGAGAAGGTCGAAAAGACCCACTGGTATCGCTGCGAAGCGTGGGATGGTGGCAATGGCAAAGGCCTCGTCNCCAACGTCATCGAGCCGTACCTCAAGAAAGGCAGCACCGTGTTTGTTCAGGGTCAGCCCATCATCGAGGAGTACGAGAAGGACGGCCAGACTCAGCGTTCCTTCAAGGTCAAGCTGGCTGGTGCTGGCTCGACGTTCCGCCTCGGTTCCCGTGGGAGCCAGTCAGAGGGTGGTAACGCCCCGGCTGGCGGGAAGGTGGACGACACCGACATCCCATTCTAATCTGAAATGGAGAGGGGCGGATTTCCNCCCCCGCCTCTCTCACCATTTATGGAGGATCTTATGAAGCCATTCACAAGTGATATGACCCCCAATGTGGCGGTTATGATTGCCAAGGGCATAGAGACGCCTCGATCCGATCAGGAGTTTGTTGACGCTTGGCAGTACATCCACGACACCGGCCTGTACCAACGCCTCAAGGAGCCTTGGGTAGAGGACAGGATCTCAGACATGATCAGAGAAGGGATACTGGAACCATGAATGACGTTTACATTTGCCGTGACTGTGAGACATGGCACTTATCTTATGAAGATCTCAAACACTACGATAATCACAACGGCGGCTTCTGCACGACATGCGGAGGCTCTGACCTTTTGCTGGAATCGGAGATGGATGATGACCAGAAAGAATTCTACATTGGGAGGAACAACGCATGCTCAATACACTACGACGACTCAATTTCCTGAACGACAAGACCCGCTGGATTGGCTGGTTCGTCACTGTTCACCTAGCCTTGTCGTTTCTTGTCCTGACCTTACTCGTCGGTATGGGGATCAATCCGACCCTGCTGGTGAGCGTGCTGGGCGCACCGTTATGGATTGGTGTCGCCTTCGCCAGCAAGTATTTGACAGACAAAATCATGGAGGACTGAGTTGCACAGCTCATCAATCTCAATCGACTGCCACCGAATCACATGGAAGGTGGAGAACGATATGGTCTCGCTTCAGTTCTGGGACTACTGCCCCAAGCTGGGTTACGAAACTATCGTTCACCAAGTAATCACTTTCAAACCCAAGGAAGAGCGGTACTCATTNCCCATGTGCCGCTTCAAGCCAAAGGNNGGNGANTGGNANAACTANTTTGTAATCATGCAAACGGAGGAAAAAACCGATGCAACAGCAGATACCGCTGAAGGAACTCAAGCAGAGTCCCTACAATGTGAGGCAAGTAAAAGCCAGTAAAGAAGGTCACTGGCAGCTTGTCGCCTCAATCAGAGCCAAAGGCCTGCTTCATAATCTTGTCGTCGTCAAGAACGGCAAAGGTTACAACGTCATCGATGGCGGCCGTCGCCTCGAAGCATTACGTCAGATACACAAGGACAAGGACACGCTTGTAAACTGCGTGGTTCTTGACTCTGATGATCGTGAGGTTGGCCTCCATGCCAACATGATGCGTGAGAACATGCACCCGCTTGACGAGTGTGATGTCATCATGGCGCTTGTTGCAGACGGCAGTGAAGACTTTGTTTCAGTTGCCGCTCGCTTTGGTCAGACTGACAAGTGGGTTAAACAGCGTGTGGGCCTCGCTGAGCTGTCTGACAAAGCCAAGCAGATGTTCCGTGCTTATGACTTCAACATCGGCGTGGCAGAGGCTCTGACGCTTGGCGATCATGCAGCGCAGGACAAGTATCTGGAAGAGAACGTCAACTACCACATTGCCTCAATCAAGCATTTCATGACTCTGAAGAAGATTGAGGTCAAGCACGCTTTGTTTGATGTGAACAAGGATCGTGACAAGTTGCAAATCGAATCAGATCTTTTCAGCGATGAAGAGTACATCACCAACATTGACGAGTTTGAGGTACGACAAAACCTGGCCTTACTTGCAATGGTAGAAGAGTATCGTGCGAAGGGGTATGCAGACGCTATCCTTCTGCGTGACTCATTCTATTGGGATGACCCTGAGTGCCGTGGCTTCACTGCTGTCTATGATGAAGATCATGAGACATACGGTATTGCCGACAAGATCCTGTGCATCCAGTACAACAGCTCTCGCTTTTCTGTCACCATCCAAGAGCTTGTGATGCGTGAGACAAAAGAGCAGCAGGAAGCACAGGAGGTCGAGGCAGAGGAAGAGGGTGAAATAACGCCTCTTACAATGTCAAAGCCTCAAGAAGCGTTGCTTGCTGGTTACTACGCACACTTCATGAAAGACAGCATCTTCGAGAATGAGCTTGGCTACGTCAAGATCATGAAGGCTCTGCTTTGTCATCGATCCCTCGGATATACTTACAACCACACCAACCGCGTCGGTCATGTCTATGCAGATCACCAGACGCTGTTCCCCAGTGAGGAGTACCCAGATGATTATGTACATCCGCTTCATGAGGCGTGTATACAGTCTCACATTGACGCTGCTAGAGACGCTTTCGATGCTGACGGCACTACACCGCTCAAGTACTGCGTTGATCTCCCAGATTTGGAGCTTGATAAACTATTTGTTGCGTGCTGCCTCACGGGTCTGGGCAAATATGATTTCTACTCTGACACGATCAAAGAAATCATCCCAGACTTTGCTTCTCTCAGCAGAGCGTCAGGTGAACGTGGATGGTTCAAGCCAGACGCCAAATGGCTGAACAAGTACAAGATCAACCAGATCGAGATGCTTGAGGATTACTGCTTCGGCAAGGTGTCATCAGGACCAAAGAAAGCTCGCATCGAGGCTTTGGTAAAGTTCTTGGACAAGAACCCTGTCTTCGATCCGCTGGGTGACTGGCCGCAGTACAAGCCCCAATAGGCAATCAACGAGGCCTCGGCAACGCCGTCTTCGCACTTGCGAGACCAGCTGCTCTCTCCCATTGGCATGAGATCAGTTGCTCGTTGCCGGGCCATATCCTTATCGCTAGGCACGCCCAGGTCTGACTTCCATTTCCGTGGGATGACGACTGTGTAGCTATAGCCAAGTGCGTGCAATATGCCGATGTAAACTCCGTAGCCAAAGCCAGTCTTGAAGGTGCTGGCTACACCCTGCCTCGGCATGGCTTGCTGCTGTTCAATAAAAACCATGTCAGGTTCGTATTGCACCAGCAGTTTGCAAATACCTTCCATATCCAAAATTTTCTTGTTGGCTAGTTTGGATGTGGGAACACGATGGGCGTATAACTCCAGCCCATTGTAAAACGCAATGCCTCCGGTAACACCGGGGTCAATCCCGCAGATCATCATCTCGCACCTCTAATTTTATGTCGCAACCAAGGGCTTCAGCCCAACAGTACGCATTGAACAATGTTGGCTTCCTGTTTCCGATTTCCCACTTGGCTACGACACCGGGGGAGACTCCAAGCATGGAATCCAGAGCGACCTGAGTTATGCCAAGATCGTATCTACGGCGTTGAAATTGCTTGATTAAATCAGAGGTAAACTGCTGTTCGCACATAGCATTAGCCCTCGATAACAAGCCAACTATATGGTAGTGTGTATTGACATTCAAGGAGTACCGTGATGAAGGCCTTCCTGCTTACCGCCGCTGATGACGGCATCAATCTTCTGTTCAATGAATTCAAGTTCAACACATGGGAGGATATCTCTCCTGCCATTGGTTGCCGTACGTTCGATGTTGTTCGCCTCTACGAGAATGGCGACTGTGCTTACATCGATGACGAGGGTCTGTATCAGGCCAACTGGTTCTGGATTCACAAGAACTATCCCAATCCCATTGCAAACAACGCTCTCTTCTGTGGCACAGACGAGGAGGGAGAGACTGTGGACTTCAAGACTCCCCTTGAGGTTCTGAAAGAATCCATCAAGCCTGTCGGCAAAGCAGAGCTGTACTTCTACAGCCGCACGAATCCGGCAGACTATCGTCCATTCTTCTTCGATGACTTCGACAATCCATACGCATCTGGCGGCAAGAACTCGTCAGGTGATCGTGTGGACTGCGAACATGATTGTGACTACGCAACCGTCAAAGCTGGCGAGTGCGAGTGCCACAATGAAAAGATGGATGAGATGGAAGCGAGGTGTCCGGTATGAGCAAGGATAAGCTATGGGTGTACGACACCTATCACTACTTCGAGATTTACGCACCAACAAGAGAAGAGGCCGATGCTCAAGCCACAGAAATTGGATGTGAGCATGGGCTGGAGCTAGTGCTTGTTGATAACTGGCGTGAATATCAGGAGGAACATGATGCTGACTGACGCTCAACTGAAGGAACGTGCAACTTACATTGGCTCATCCGATGCCAAGATCATTGCCGGAGGTGACATTGCAGAGTGGATGACTCTGATGCGCCAGAAAGCGGGAGAGGAACGTGCTAAGTTCTCAAAGCAGACGCAGCTCCTTATGGATACCGGAACATACTTGGAGCCATACATCATCGACAAGTGGGCCGAGGCTGAGAATCGACAGGTCAACTTCCGTGGAGGTGGCAAGACTATTATCCGTAACGGTGTGCCTTTGCATTCTACCTTTGATGGGCGTGTTGTTGGCGANAACGCTCCTCTGGANATCAAGGCACACTTCGGATTCAANGACATGGACGAGCTTGCTGACTTCTATGCTCCTCAGTGCCAGCATCACATGCTNGTTAGCGGTACTGACAGGTGCTATCTCGTAGCCCTGTTCGGTGTTCGCTGCCGCATGGAATGGCGTATGCTTACCCTCGATCAGTCCTGGGCCAGCATGTACATCGACAACTGTGTCAACTTCTGGAACATGTACAAGAATGGTATTGAGGCTGCTCCTATGGCAATGCCGCCAGCAGATCACTCTGACATGTATGTCATCAAGGACATGCGTGACATGGATGACTTTACAGAAAACAGTGAGGCTGAACTCAACATGTATGCAGCCGACATCTCTGTTGCTAAGTCATCCGAGCTTGTATCTGACGCAGCCAAACAACTCATCAAAGCCAAGATGCCTGAAGGATGCAGACGCATGGACTACCCATGTTCAGGCAACATGAAGGGTTACAAGATATCTGTGACCCGATCCCGTAGCGGCACTATCTCATGCCGCCTTATTGAGCCAAAGGAGGATAACGATGGCTAATCACCCTAAGATCGAAAAGGGCTTNCCTATACCCACNACNAGAACTGGTAAGTGGGACTGGATGGATAAGCTNGAAGTAGGCGATAGCTTTGTGGTCGCTGCTGGNAAGATNGCNACNATCAGGAATGCNGCTNCTCGNCGTNGCATGAAGATCGCTACTCGTCGTCATAGTTCAAACGAATACCGTGTATGGAGGGTTATCTAATGCCTAGTGTATGGCAGAACCTGTCGTCTTTTGATGTGTCCGAAGAGGTCAAGAAGAAAGGCAAGTTTGACTATCTGTCTTGGACTTGGGCATGGGCCTACGTCAAGCAGCAGTATCCGCATGCCACTTTCGAGAAGCATATCTTCCGTGACAACCAGAACAATCCGTTGCCGTTCATGCGTGACACAAAGGGCCATACTTATGTCATGGTCACTGTCACCATCGATGAGATTGCTCACACTGAGATTCACTACGTCATGGATCACAAGAATCAGTCAGTTGTTCACCCCGATGGTGGTCAGGTCAACAAGGCTCTGCAGCGCTGTCTGGTGAAAGCAATCGCATTTCACGGCCTCGGTATCAATGTGTATGCCGGTGAGGATCTGCCGCTGTCTGAGTCTGACGACGATGCTAGTGAGCAGGATGATGCCAAATCAAAGATCATGCAGGACTTTGCAAATGCCAAAACCGTTGACGAGATCGATAACGTCTGGAAGTCTAATGCGACAGTCATCGGCACGCTCAACAAGCAACGGAAGTCTGCTGTCACCAATGCCTTCAAGAAAGAAAAAACAAGGCTCAAAGCAGCGGCGGCTTAGTCGCTGTCAACACTGTGGATCAATGGTGGAGGTTGCTTATAGCCCCTTCATCATTGACGCCGCAGGAACATTCTCATGCTTCCAGTGCTACCAGTCAGGCAACAGGTCTGAGATAAAGTATGAGGCTTTGGAGGTAATCAAGACATAAGAAAGGGACAGATCCGTGCGGTCTGCCCCCTTCCCTTCCCATACAACCGCCGGTCGGGCAGTCATGCAAGAACGGTAACTGGAAATAGGTAGATAGTCAAATGCCAAGTCTGAAAGAGCGTCGCTATTGCTACAATCGTGAGTATCACTACAACTCTGTAGAAGGCCTCAAAAAAGACCGAGAATACGTCGACTCACAAAAAGCAGCATGGCAAGCAGTATCAGACTCGCTACCAGATGATGCTTTTGCGGATAATGTGAATGTAGGTGAACCTGTCGGGACCGTTCGTAGAGTTGAGACTCAAACGATTTCACAGCTGTTCAACTATAGCCTTATTTCTTGAAAAATTTTGTAGCTGACCTCACGGCAAAGCTACTGGCTACGATAACTCCTAAACTATACTGATACCATTCCGGCATTGTGCTAAGGGCCGCAAAGCCATCTGCAACTATGCCTCTGCCCCACTCACCGCAAAATGCAAGTATCAGAGGTATGGAGAATAGCAGCACCAGCCATTCATCTTTAAGGCTATGCACAGTTCCCTGTGCCATTATCTTCTCCCACCCAGCCTCATGGGTAGCAGCCACTTTCATCACTTCTGCCTCTGCTTCAGCTTTGGCTACCTTGGCTTTGGCCTCTGCTGCTTTCTGCTCAGCCTTGCCTTTCAGCCAGCCCCCAGCAAGTTCCGTGATGGCAGGGATCAGTGCTTGAATCATTTCTTCTCACTCCCAAGCCACACTGCAAAAGCGCCGGTCATAGCGCCGCTGACCACGCTAATCATTGCGCTTTGCTGCGTAGACAAATCCTCTAGACTCATTCCCCATTCGATCACCCTGATGTACATGAACGTCATGATGAACATCATGAGTCTTGGCAGTATCTTCCAAGCCAGAAACCGTTCCATAGTCACTTCCATCACAATCTCCCTTGATGGTGTAAGATCAGAAGAACAATAGCAGCCAAGACACAGGCCACAACAATCAACATGAACGTAATTGCCGCTACCTCAAAGTGATGTTTGCGCCTCTTCTTGCGTTCCTGCTCTGCTTCTCGTCTGGCAATCCTAGCTTTGGCCTGAAACTTCTGCCAATCATGCCATAGCCCCGGCCTGCCAGCATAAATCATGATCTGCTTGAGTTGCTCTTCTTGCTCTTTGATTTTCTCCAGAGCCATAAACTCCTCCAGATCAGAGCCGCCACCTTTTCTTTGCGCTTTTTGCTGTAGTTTTTCTTTCGCCCCAACGAACTCAGCAATAGCATTACCTGCGGCAGCAATTTCTTTTCCATTGGATACAGCTTGCTTGATAACTGCAAACGCTGCGTTGGCTGCTGCAAGTTCCGCAAGCATCAGTACACCCTTACCTTGTCATCTACCAATTTCGGCAAACAATAAGCAGTGATGTTGTTACCTTGTTTGTGCAGTCTCTGGGCAAAGTACACGCAGTCATCAACACTGCGGAAATACATATCATTACTAGTGAGCCGCTTATCCTCACCAACACCTACATAGACAAATAACAAAAACACATGGATCATCCATTAACTATGATCCCAATAAGCAAAAGGATTGTTGTGCCAGCAGTGCCGATCATAATGTGTTCGATGCGTTTGATACGCAGGATGGTTTCCTTCCAGCGTTCAGCGCAAACTGCCTCATGGGTGTCCAGTTCAGCTTTGACAGATGTGACTGTAGGCTTTGCCATCACGCAAACCCCCTCGCTGGCGTTGCCGGTGGCGTAATGATGTGACCACCATCCTCCAGATGCTGGATGAGCGTGTCGGCCTTGTCTGACAGCTTACGCAGGTTGGCGTGGTAGCCCGGCACAGCCGCCATTTCGGGGTACTCGTTGCCCTCATCGTCAGTTAGCGTCTTGCCGGTAGGCGCATAGATGCTGCCGATGTCGTCTACCCGCACCCAGTTGGCGGCCATGATGACATCATTGTCGTCGTCATCTTGCGTAATGATGCTGTGAGGATACACCGTCTCTGTGCCGCTGACATTGCCGTCATCGTCATAGGTGTCTTGCGTCTCGCTTGGGCCTTTCAGTGCGGCAATCAGAGCGGCTCTGTCAGATACTTTCAGATACCAGTCCACTTGGGGCGGCGGGGTGTTGTCGAGGTCATCAGTCATCAGTCACTCGTTAGGTTCTTAGCTTCTATTTCAGAAACAAAACGCGGCAAATATCTAAGCCTACGAATGTGGCCTGACATAGTGCCAGTGGCGCTGCCGCCAATGTTTTGCTTGCCTATATCAATCCTATCGACTTCTAAATTAATTGTGTTAGCAGTCTGTGTATCGCTATTGCCATCAGCGCCAATGACTACATGCCCAGATGCGTTATACGAAGCGACGGTTCTAGTGAGGTTTTCAAGGTCTAGACTGGATATAGTCGTGCTATTAAATGTACTTGCATCTCTGGATATTACATCAATAGACGTAGCACCTACGTCTGTAACTCTAATCCCAAATCCTCGAAATCCAGTGCCTTCATAGAAATGAAACGGCCCTTTGGTGTTAGCTGAAACGCAATCAAAATCGCACACCACCGTCCCCTCGCTGGGGTTGTACTGCTCGAACGGATACAGTTCTCGGACGCTTACGTTGTCAAAACTGGCAGTGTGTGTGCCTGTTGATATACAGGTAAGCCAAAGCCTAAAGTTAGTAGCGTCGGACATTGTGCAATCAAATGTCTTTGTGCCGCTTGATGTAAAGATACTGCTGCCAAGTGTTACTGCATTAGTGTCATCGTAAAGGGCAAACTGCCATTGGCCGCTACCATATGATGTAACATCTACAGTGGCTCTGTATCTGCGGCCTTCATGCAAAGTTTTAGCGCCTGTGAAAGCACCATCACCGCCTTTGTATTGCTGAAACTTGCCGTATTGTACGCTGCATGTAAGTGCAACAACGCCGTTGCTTACAGTAGAAGCAATGCTGTTGTCTTGCCAGCCTGTCTCATCACCATCAATATCAAACGTGCCGTTGGTCACACGCTCAGTGCCGGGCAGGATTTCTTTGAGGCTAAGAGTATGGAAGAAGTGACTGTCTGTTGTATCTGGACTTCCTTGGTCACCAACACCAATGAACGCTGTAGTAGTCGTTGCCGTGAAGTCTAATGTTATCTCTAAAAAGTCAGTAGTTTGGGAGTTCGCCTTTCCATATGCAGTTGCGTCACCACCCAATGCAGCGGTTCCAGCATAAAGTGCATATCCGTCACTGGAGCTTTCGGTTCTGCCAAACACACTTGCCCTGTATCGCTTGCCAACCTCAGTTGGAACAGACTGGTAAACCCTCGAAAAGTTAGCTGTCGGCTCAACCTCAAGGATACCGCCCGAAACACTAAAGTTTCCCGCAGCCGTCTGACTGAAGTTATCAAGGCTTGGGAAATCGCCATCGACCAAAAGCTCAGTACCAAGTTTATCCGGCGCAACAGTCGGACCCATCGTCGCTACGTCTGCGTTGCGGGTGGCAGTGCTGCNGGTGGT
>FUFK010040163.1_pt1 | contig 36574 bp, 56 predicted proteins | sample 1021851 | NCBI WGS metagenome assembly FUFK01 (sample SAMEA51879418, study PRJEB19060) | metagenome | reverse complement strand
ACCAATTTCATTGCCTTCAGCAAAAGCTAACTCAGCATTTGAAAGACTTGTCGGTGCTGAAGATCCTGTAGATCTTTTAATTCGTACTGTGTTAGCCATTTTTAGAAGTTTCCTCCGTCAACGAGAGTAAGTTTAGTAGTAGTGTTATCTGCTTTAATAGTATCAGAAGCAGCGTGATAGTACAGCACTGCATCATCAACTTTGCCAGATATATCAAAACTGACACCAGAAATTGCAGGACCTTGTGGGCCTTGCGTTGTAATTTCAACTGTAGTTACGTCAGAAACCTGACTTACAGTTATAGAATTAGGATTGCTCATGCTGTGTAACCCTCACTTACAAATAGTTTACCCTCTAAATAATAACTTTTACTACCCGATCCATCAGTTAACAATACATCATAAAACAAAATACTTGGAGTAAAAGTAGCTGTAGCTGTATCTGTCAAATTCATGTCAATGATTCCATTAGCTCTATCTGTGTACGTTATATCCCAATCGGCATATTTTGTGGTGCGTGACTCATCATAAACTTGTGCAGCCACAGTATATCCAGTTAAATTTATTGCCGATCCAGTAGAATCCTTAAATGTCAATTTAATGGGGAAGTCTGCTCTCCTATCAACAGTAAAATTCTTTTTTCCTGGAATGATTGCCATTAGCTATATGGAGATGTGCCTAGTATATCAGTTTTCCATTGTGCCTTCAAAGCATCTGTGTCCGCTGCGGATGTAATACCAGAATCAGCAGGTGCATCTCTTAATGCGTTTTTCTTTGCAACGATACCTGTTGTTGAAGCACCTGTTTCTAAAGCTTTCTGAAATTCAACATCGAGTGCTTCTAATAAAGGCTTTCTTGCTTCTCTGATATAATTTTTGTGAATCTCTCTGGCTTTCGCCATGTCGATACCAAATCCCATAATTTACTCCGTATAAGTCCAAGCATCTCTAAAACTCCTATCGGTAGGAATAATAGATTTATCTACAATATAAGATGTTTTACCGCTTGGAATATCTTTAGCTTGTATTTCTTCAACAGTTAATGGACACTCATCCATAGGAATCACAACTACAAGCATACCCTCATCATTTGTATATAAAATTCTTTTATCAGAATTAGCCATTTATGTTTTTCCTCATTATAAGTTAAAAAGTATCAACGACAAGAACAAAATAATCCACTGCTGAATCACTTGTACCACCATTTGGAGTATTACTTTTTAGTTCAAAAGTAGTTGAACTTTTTGTTCCCGAAACATTATTATATAATACAAAGTTTGGGTTCACATTGTCATTCAATGAATAATTACAGAATATAGAATATTTTGTGTTTGAACTTGCAGTCGATAACGTAACACCAAGTCGTGCAGAAGCAATATCTGAAACACTTGAGATTCCAAAACTTTTTACATTTTGTCCAGATGTGTTTGAGGTTAACCAAGCCTTAATTGCACCACTTCCATTAAATGCCATTATTTTACCTCCGTTAAATTAAATTTATATTTTTTCTTAGTTCGTTTGTTAATCAAGAAAAGATCCTCTGCTCCTTCTTGAATAGTATAACTTCCCCAAGTTCCGTCAACATCATTAGCTCCTCCTTCGTTAGATAAGTTAAGGTCATTGGTGTGGATGTCTCTCCAACGTAATGATGTTGTGCCTAAGTCGTAAGTGTTATTTGATGCTGGAGCTATCTGGTGCATACCAGCTAATGCTGTGATCGTGTTACCTCTAGACACAGATGTGCTACCTATTGTGAGCAACGCTCCACTAACCTGACTTGTTGAAATAGTTGAAGCATTTGTAAGTAAAGTTCCTGTTTCATCAGGCAAAGTTATTGTTCTATTAGATGACACAGTAGTGGGTGATCTCATTGCAACATAGTTGCTTGAGTCTGCATCAGCAAACCTTACTTCATTTTGTAGTTGCAAGGTAATCCCATTAGCATCAAACAATATCTGTTCAGTTCCACCCGAACTAAAGCCCATAATATTGGCAGATTTTCTAAACAAACCTAAGTCTGAGTCTGTGTCGAAAGAAAGAGCAGGGCTAGATGCACTGTTGGAATCATCTATTAACAGTTGACCTGTCATAGTACCGCCCGATCTTGCTAATAACCCAAGATTGGCAGTATCAATATTTCCTATTTCTGTAAAACCATTATTACTTGAATTTCTTACTTTTAAAATATCTGTAGTAGTATTCAGAAAAAGCATACCAGCTACACATTGACTTGTAGATAAGTCCGTAGATTTAGAATTACATGATTGGATTGCAGCAAAAACATTATTGAGGTCGGTTCTCACATTCGCCCCAGAAGCATTTTCGATTGTGTAGTTCGTTACGTCAGCCACAGTTAAATACTATTTTCCTCCATATTACCCTCCTTTGCCGAAACCAACAGCACTGTAGGTAAAGTTCCTATCAATACTAGCATTACTTGAGTTTTTAAAGTGAACTGTAAAGCCAGTTCCAGATATACTGCTGAGTTCAAAGTAATCACCTGTTGCCATGTTTTGCGGAGAAATATTAACAGAAGGCAAGAAACTATTGAGATTGCCTAAACCAGATGTTCCAACAAAAAATGGTGCTGTAAATGTAACTGCTTTTGCTCCTGCTCCAGAGGCTATAACAGATGATTGTTCAGTCCTTGAAGGCATAGTTGCTGTGTACCCTGCTTGCTGTAAACTCATATTCTGGGCTACATCTGTTGTTGATAAAGTAAGTCTAAATTGAAAAGTTCTGGCCTTAAATGTTCCATTTGCGAAGTCATTGAAGGCTGTGTAAGTACTCGCATCAGTAGATGTTCTTACAGATATTTTTGCGTTCGCTTCGTTTGCTACAGATCCATCAAAATCTGTCCAAGTATCAATTAAATCTGTTCTATTATCAAACTTATCCCCTACATAAAAGCCAACACCTTGGAAATGCCTTTTTAAAGTAAGCGAAAATGTGCCGCCAAGATCTAAAGTATCTACAAAATCATAAGTGCCAGTAGAATTTGTAGTTGGGTTTGTTAGTTTTAATCCGCCAAGAGTCGAGTCATAGACAACATTTGTCTTTGCTCCGTTATATGGTGTTGAATCAGTATCTTCTCTATCAGTTTTTATAACAATAGAGTCGAGAATATCAACAAGAGAAAGATTCACACTGGCTGGCTGTGCACTAAATCTTCCACCATCATCCTGGAATTTTAATAAATACGTTCCAGGTAAGGCAGGACATATTGCTTCTGTGGCATTACCAGCAACGGCTTCAATAACATCCTGTGCTGCCTGGAACGAAGCAGATCCCCCAATTAAGTTACTATGCCTTATATACACTCGACCTCCGTGCAAAACATCTATAGCAACAGATTGATCGAATCTTAGTCTTACAAACTGCTCGTTAATCGGTTCAATAGTTAATCCCGTTACATTTTCCGGCACACCTGTTTTACCTTTAGCAACGAATGTTGTTTCTGTCGGATTGGCGGACAGTTCTAGTGCAGCATTATATGAAAATACTTGAATTGTATAAGTTGCTTCAACGGTATCTAGTAGTTCAAAGTCACTACTAAGTACAACTTGCGACACATAATTACCATCTTGAACCTTGTAATTAACAAGATATTGAGTAACACCTTGTACTGGCTTCCAATCAATTATTAATTTACTTCTGGCTATATTATTTATAACAACTGTTTGTTCCGAAACAGTTAAAGCACTTGGGGGAGATGCAGGTTTATTCAGTAAAGATACGACCCTTGCAGGTAAGGCAGTGCCATCTTCAATAAAAGCATATTTACCTGGAACATAGGACAACGCTGAAATAACATAATTAACATCATCTTCTTCCTCTACTTGAATTACCCTAAATAATTGAGTCTGTAGAGTTGTACTGGAGATTAAATAAGGTGCATTTACATTTGGAACTGATGATAGAGCTGAGTCTAATGTTAAAACCCCCGATGAATTATTTGTTATTGTCTTGGTCTCAACTGTTCCATCTGAAAGAATAACCGAAATGGTGGGAGAATTAGTTAGTCCCGGACCTGAGTCAATATTTCCGCTAGTATCCGTGGTAGTCAAAGTTGTGGAACTTTCCGCATCAATCGTAATAGTTGTAGTAGTAGCAGCCACCACACGACCTCCTCTTCTAGCACCTGCCCTTACTGGATCGTTTATCTCAATAACAGCACCAGGTCTGACGACAACTCCTGCATCTATTGAAGTGGAAAAAGTAACTGTTTCAGATTCATTTTGTTCAGCAAAAAGTACCGCACGACCTAATCGGGCTGCCTGATTACGAGAAGTACAGGCAAATGCTTTTACCTGTTTTACAATCGTTCCATGTTTGGCTATAGCCGCTGCATCCTCTACTACTTCAAAATCAATCTCCTTAGAGTCCATGTTGAAGTAACTAACGGAGATAATGCTATGTCTACTCTTTAAACTGCTGCCTGAGTACACAAAACCACCTTCACCTACATTGGCTAGATTGAATAGATAGCTGGCTGTCGTGAGTTTGTCCTGAGATATGGTTATGGAACCAGCAGACCATATTGGCATACACCTCATGACACCAGATAATTCATTAATTGCCACAAATGCTTCCTTAGGACTTTGGATATTCACATTGCAACTAAACCTAGCTTCCTCTGTACCTGCCCCTGTTCCGTCATCTACTAATGTGTTTGCATATTTACTGGCAGCTACGAAACTGAATAAGTCCAAATTAGCATCAGTAACGTGATTTCCTAGACCGTATCTTGTATTGGTGAGAAGGTCTAATAAACACATCGCAGGGCAATTTGTGTAAACAGCAGCACCCATAACCCCATTAAAAATATAACCACCTGGGTAACGTATTCTTCCTGTAGACAGCTCAACATTAGGAACTCCAGTAAACGTGCAGTTAGAAGATGATACAGTCTGAGAAGTGCCAGAGGTTAAAGTAAATGAATTTATGTCAGGAACAGTTTGAATTACATAAGTGCCGTTAACTCCAGCACCAGAAGTAGCCGTGAACACTACCGATTCGCCAACAGATAGACCATGATTATTATTATTAACAGTTACAACAGTGGTTGATTGTGTGTAAGTAGCGGATACCACATTAGCTCCTGCCCCTGGAATCCTGACTTTAATTCCCCTAATACGATATTTTCTTGTAGGAACACTGTTAAACAGTTTACTATCTAAACGAAGGGCAGTGTAGGCACTGTTTGGATAGGTTGAGTTATTATCTATTACTTCTTGAAAGCTAGTAAACTGGAAAGCATTTACTGTTTGTGTAGTTGTACTGTCTGGTGTAATACGGAGTACTCTTATGTCTACAGTTGTAAAGCCTGATGTTAGTTCTATTCTGTGATCTCTGGCATAGGCATCGGCAGTTCTACCGCTAACTTCACTTTCAATTTTAGTGTCAAAGCCACCAGAATCATGCTGTATCTGAATTGCATACTTAATTGTGTCTCCAAAAATATCGCCATTATCTTTTAGTACCTGTATTGAAGGCCAAGTTAAAGTAACAATCACCGCATCTACGTCTGTATTTGTTATCTGCCTAGTCACTGCACCAGCTATACCAACAGTTTGAGCAGTCCATGTAACTCCACCATCGGTAATTGTCTGTCCAACAGATGCAGTTAGGAAGGCAGTAGGTTCAGTCGTACCAGCTTGCCCTGCGGTTGTGCATTTAAAAACAATTACTTCACTAGCTGCATCATTACCAGATTTAACTATGTTACCTAAAGTGTAATTTGTACCAGTTAAGTTTCCAGCACCATCATCAATAGCTGTCCAGGTAGTGGCTAAGTCATCATTTTCTACTTCAACTTGAACACTGGTAGGGGATCTACTTTCAGCAGGGATACCACTCATTGCTGTCTGGTTTGACGTTCCAAACTTAGTTTTAAATACCACATCTTTGAAGTTAAACTTCTCTGCACTTGGATTAGCACTATTGGCATCAGCAGCAAGTATAGGAGTATCGTCAAGGAATACGTCTTTGAGGCTTGCGTTTTGATAAGCTGTTGTTCCTTTAGTTAGACCTTCCTTTGAGGCACTGGCAAACCCCTCAATTTCTCCTTCAGATATTAAGTCTTGAACAGTAGCAAATTGTCTACTATGTAAGGTATCGGGAGCACGATATGGAGGTTTCGGACTCCTAGATCGCCTACCACCAGATCCTTTAATAATCTTAGATTCCTTTGTCATGCCTCAACCTGATTAGTGTCAATCGCTGCACTTATTACAACACTACCTGTAAATATTTCACCATACACTATTGGAACGGGAGTCCCTGCCCTTGATGTGTTCTGCACTCCACTAAAACTAAATGATAACTGTGGATCTTCTTCTGAACTAAAATCTGGAGGTTTAGGTAAGGGAAACAGCATATCACTTACCCCGGATAATACTAACGCCCCTCCCATTGCTATTGTTGCTTTTGTAAGCAAACCTGCTGAGGCAAAACCTGGTGCAAAAGGAACAGCAGCAGGGTTGAAGAAACTTGCAAAAGTTATTCCACCACTTGCCATCCCTATTCCAATGAGTGCAGCACCTAATACAACTCTTCCGAAATTACCTCCAGCACCACTGATTACAGGTATAAAATGAATATCCTCTTTACCNACTGGNTAATCAATNTCANNNTTATCAATNTCATAATNACCAACTTTTACTTGATAATAATTAGGACTCATGTGCGTCTCTATACCCGGAAAATTGTGTACTAAAAAACTTACAGCCCTACCCACTGTTTCAACTTTTACCTCGAACTCTTTATGTCCCACAAATTCAGCTAGTTGTCCATACAGTTTTATCTTACGAAGCATAACGGTATTTCCCTCCTGTGCATTTCTGCAACCATTCAGAATAAGGTTCTACACAAGATAGTCTATCCGTTAAATGATGTAAAACATCACCGTTTAAGAAAATAGCTACATGATTTAAACCATCTCCTAAAATAGACATAAATAGTAAATCTCCATTTCTTAACTGTTCATCAGGTCTTAACTGCCTAAAACCTGTTCTCCAAGCACATCTTTCAAACATGGGATCTTTTAAAAATTCTTCCGGAGTAGCAGGTCGTTCCCAATCTCTAAGTTCTATCCCCATTTCATCTTTATACCAATCCCTAACTAAAGACCAACAGTCAGTAATACCCCATACCCATTGACGACCTAATATCGGTGCTTTATACCCCGAAGGTTCTAAGTAAGCCCATTGTTCTGTTTTTGGATTAACAATATACCAGGGTAAATTACTATCTTCGCAACCAAGCCTATCTGCCTGACTAGGACTTGGAGGTGTTATAGGATGACTATGAACAACACCAACTATGTCACCTGTATTGTCCGCTTTTACATAGTCTTCTGGGTCAATGATAAAACATTGATGTTCCGTAATCGAAAGATTACGACAAGGATAATATCTTTCCTTACCTTTAATATTTAATAAAAGTCCACATGATTCTTTAGGATCTTCCCGTTGTGCATGAAGTAATGCTCTATATTTCCAAGTCATTCCAGAAACGTTCCAATAGAGGGGAAAGTAGCCCTAGTTGCTTGACGACCCGGGATGCGAACTCCAGCGAGGTCCGTAGGGGAAGCAAGCTCAAACTCTACGAGCTCTCTGTTTTCACTTGATTTACGGTCTATAAAGTAAATTTCTTGTGGGAACTCTGCATTAGGATCAGCAGTTGCGTTTGTGTTATTTGCAAAATTAGCAGCATCAATGAATTTCGCTAATGTTCTTATTCTTATCACTTTAGCTCCTGTAAGATCATTTCCTGCTGTGGTCTCGTTTACAGAAAGCAAAATGGCTGAAATTAGACCCGTAGCATTACTAATACTTATTCTAGGTCTAGGTAATTGACCTCTTTGAAAAGCAAAACCTGTTGCCTGTATAGGAAATCTTAGATATTCCTGTGTTTTCCAAACTATTTTATTATTTGCATTTAAATTGCTTCCTGCATGAAAGTAATAAATTGTAGTTGCACCATGCAATTCTGAATCTAAATGAAGTTGAAATAATTCAATAATCGCTGATGGATTTATTGATTGTAAATCACTGAATACTGCTGAGTTTACTGACATTACGTTGCTGGTTCAAATACTTGTCTAAAAGCAGCTTGTATAGTAGCTCTATTGTTATATGGTATAGATTTAGTCCAAGACTCGCAAACAAATTCTGAAGATGAACTTTCTCCTGGAGGAGTAAAGGTAAAGCTATCACTATCATTTGCTCTGGCATCTAAGAATGTTTCTATAGTGTCTGAATCTGTTTCTGAAATATTTCTCCAAACAAGGTTAAATACCTTTGGATTTTGGTGCTCTGCGAGGCCCAGAAATATGCGATGTTCATAACCATCAGCAAAACGAATTGTTCTAGTCTTTGGTGCTGATTTCTTTTGCTGCCCGTAGGTAGGTTTTATTGAGGGAAACGTAGCCATTATGCAAGTAATCCTCCTGGTCTTCTCTGTTGTACTATCTCAGATTGTACCGCAGCCGAGATAAGACGACCAAGCTCTCTGCCTTGCTCCTTATCTCCTTCGACAGAAGAACCAGAAGCATCTACATTTACAACTATATTTGTAGATCCGCCTAGATCACTGTTTGGGGTTACTCTGCCCCCTGTATTTGGTGTAAACATCTCTGGGCCACGCTCTCCTACCATATAGCTCTTACCTGCACTAACAGGACCACCATTCGCTCTTGCAAAGAATCGAGAACCTGGGAATAGAGATCCGAGAAAAGCATTTACACCAAAACTTACTAATTGTCTAGATATTTCACTAAATACGCTACGGGCTACATCTCCCAAGGTCTTTGTTCCCTGGATCGCACCATCAATAGCACTCACTATTCCGTTTTCTATAGCTGATCCAATACCTTCATATAGTGATTTAAGTTTCATTTCTTGCTTTGTCAGTTGATCGTTTATTCTTGTTCTTGCAGCATCAATGTTCGCTATTGCTTTTTTGACTAACAGTATTTCTTCCTCAACACTCTTAGCAGCTCTAAGCTCTTCACCTAACTGATTCTGTATTCTTNCTTTTTCTAACTCAAACTGTAATCTTCTGGCTGTTTCNTCATCTCCNACATTTANAGCTTTAGTTATNTTTGACTGTATNTGTGANTCTTGTGTTATNAANTTAATTCTTCTNTGTAGTNTTTCATTTCTTGATTGTTCCTTTTCATCAATTAGTAGTAGTTGTTTATCTATATTAAAAATACTTTGTTTTAACTTATCTCTAAAGTTTTTAGTTATTTCGTTTCTAACCCCTGGATCTTCTTGGCCTTCTAGAGCACTAGCTAAACCTCTTCTATTATCAATTTCAACTATCTTTTTCTGTAACAAAAGATTTTGTCTTTGTGCTTCAAATGTCTGTGCTGCTTTTCCAAAGGTCTTTTCTTGCTCAATAGTAAACTTTGTAAAACTAGCATCTCCTTCTAATCTAAGTTCTCTTCGTAACTCTTGAGCTTTACCTAAAGCCTCCTGTAGTCGTTTATTGAATTTTTCAAAGAAAGTATCAACAACACCTAAATCTGGTATCAAACTTCTTAGAGTGGATACTCCTCTGTTAAACGTCTTGAATAACTCAGCAACTAGGAAGGATATAGTTCCGATTCCTGTTAGTAGCGGTCCACCGACAATGGATAAGGTTGTACCAGCACTGTTAACAAGTTCACTAAATCCTGCATTTAGAAGTTGTACCTGCCTATTTACATCTCTGGTTACATCAGCAGATGCACCTGTTCTCTTCTCTACTTCCCTAGCTAATATTGCTCTTGCCTCATCCTGTCTGCCTAGTTCTTTCAGTATGTTTACCTGTGCTCTTAGTTCTCCACTGATGATGATGCTTTGTTCTTCTAGTTTATCGAAACTTATCTGATCTATTGCATCGCCTAGAGCATTTGCTCTTCTTACAAGCTGCTCAAGTTGAGTACCTATTGCACTACCAAATATTTGTGCACCAAACTCTTCACCTGGTTTTGCTCCAAGACTACCGAGAACACTACCAGCAACAGATCCAACACCTCCACCAAATAGTAAAGGGAAACCTGCACCAAGTAATCTACCTTGTCTTTGCTTTGCTCTTTGTCTATTTGATTGTTTTTCTTCCTGATCCTGTACTCTCTTCCTCTTCTTGCGTACATTAAGGAGATCCATCTCCATACGAAGTCTATGCTCTAGCTCATCGTTTATTTTTGTATCTACTTTTAATTCTTCTTTCTTCTCCTTTACTTTCTTCTTAGGTTTGTTTAGGCCAGCAGCAGTATCCGATGCTTTTTGTATTTCTGAATTTATCTTTAATTGTTTACCTATGGCCTGACTTATATCTAAGAAGTCTTTTGAGTTGACTTCAGCCAGTTCCAGCATCCTGTTAAGGAGACCCATAGCCTCTCTACCAGCAAGCATAGTTTTTGGAAATGCCTCTATTTCTTTCAGTCTGGCTTTTACGTTTGCACCAGTAGCACCTGGATTTAACGCTTTTTTATCACCACTTGCCATTGCAAAAGCAACAGCTTCCATTCTTATCTTTTTAAAATTACCTGCNANTANAGCAGTTGCNTTNTNNTGTCTNTCNGCTGCACTNTTGGCNNNATCAAATGCTNNNCTTACCNNAGAAAGTTNATCNCTTACTTTTCCTATNGATCTTCCAAANCCATCNGTTCTAAAAGGGTTAAATAATTTTGCAGCTATTTCATTACCTTTTTCTATTTCTTTTCTTAACTGCTCCATTCTCCTTTGAGCAGCAGAGGTCTTTATTTTTACAGGTTTCTTACTTAATCTGTCTACAGTTTTTTCTAACTGAGCTATCTTTTTTAAGGAGTCTTTTAGGTCCCTATCTATCGTTTTAAGTCTTATAGTTATATTCTTCTCTGCCATTTCGACCTAAATAAACGAGTATATAGACTATTCTACCGTGATTTGGGCGTAACGCTTCTTATTTTTGTCTTATCATGTGTTTTTTCCTGCTCTTCGTTACGTATTTTATAAAACGCAGCCCAGCCAACCATTTCTTCGACAGTTAGTTTACTACACAGATCCACCACAGTTATCTTCAACTCATTTGCTAAAGAGTATATGAACATCCAGTCGGGATTAGCTTTTTAATTCGGCCTTAGCCTCATCTACCTCCTTTTCTGCTCCTGCCTGTAACATTTCAAGTTGTATTTCCTGTAAAACGCTGGCTGCTACTTCTCTACGTAAAGAAGCCTTGTCACCATCAGCAAAGATACGTTTTCCTTCTTTATCTAACGCTTTTTCTATCATTAGCTGTAAGGCAAAGTCATTGTTATCTTCTGTTCCACTCTTTTTCTGTATCATTTCACGTTCAGCTATTGTAAGTGGATGCCAGTAGACAGTAAGAACTACTTCTCCTTCAGAATTGTTAATGTTGTATTTATAGAGTTGACTTACTCCAAAATTATTCTTAAGAAGATCAATAGCTCTGGTCATAATTCTGTTAGATTGCTACTCTAATATACTACGAATTGGCGGAAAAAGCACATGATATGATACCTAAGAAATGTGATTTACCTTCAACTTCCACTACCACTGGACCACTTATTTCACCAACTCTAGGCTTACAACTAAAAGTATCTGTATAATCAGAAGCGTTTATAGACGTCAGACCAGATATTACAGATTCTCCTACAGCAGATAGCACAGAAGTACCTTTATTTTTAGGTACATAAATATTACACTGGACCGCACCAGAATAGTACGTGGCAGCAGCTCCGTGTGCTTGTATTGTGGATTGATTGAAGGTTATTGATGTAGCTACATAAGTTATGGTTTTACCCGAAAGAGTTTGTGGAATATTGTCATATATGAGTTTTACTGTGGGGTCGGAATCATTTACTGAGTCTGTTATAGCTTTTTCAAAAGCTGCTCTTGCGTTTACTAAAGTCATACTCTTTTGTACCTAGATCCTTGTGCAGGAGCATTTATACCGCCTTCAACTCCAGGAGACAATACTTGTCCTGTAGATAGTCTAATATCAGGCTTTCTACGGAATACCATGTCGGCTATTTCTGTTATTTTCTCAAAGTAAGGAACTATGTTGCTGTTCGGTGAACCTAAAGCCTGTCTAGCATAGTCAACTGTGTTACCTACAAATGCAGTCTCTCCAAACTTAAACCTGGGTCTAGATGTATGTCTAGGCCGTACTATCGGAGTTCTATTCATACCTCTTTGTCTGTCTGATTTTACCTGTGTCCAAGGCGATTCCAGTGGGTCTACTGCCTGTGGGTATGTTCTATCTGCCTTCCAGCTTGAAGCAAAGAAACCTGTATATTGTGGGCTCTGACTAGGTAAATCATTCAAAAGTGTCAACACTAGGTCATTGAAAGCCTGGTTAAGCTCTGCTCTTGTCTCTCTCTCAATGCCATCTGTTATAGGAGTATCACTCATTAGAACCTCACTAATAAAGTAAATAGATAGGTTTGACCACCCTGTTTTGTGTCAATGTTTACTATCTGTGCAGTTCTTGTAGATCCTGCATAACTTAATACTATCTCATCTTCCATATCTGGTTGATTATCCCCTATTAAATCAGGGGTTATGTAAACTTTCGCCTGTCTTGTTTCTGTGGATAAATCTTCTTCGGATCTAACAAACTCTACAGGTGCTTTTAGGTCAGAATATGTTGTGTCAACTGTTATCTGCTCACCTGTTTCTACGTTGTAGCTTGACGTACCTTTTCGTATATAGGAAATGGTGCTGTCAAAAGAAGTGCCTAAATCCGCAACAACTTGTTTGGCTACTTGTCTGAATAGTGTATCTAGTTGACCTGCCATTATCCTCTAACTACCCTCATCTGAAAAGCACCTGCTCCACCTAGCATATATGCTCCGAGATAACTTTGTAACCAAGGATATACATCCATAATATTATTAACAGAACCAGTTCCCTGACTATCAATATTATATTTAACTTGTAAATCTCCAAGTTTTACTTCAGAAAAATTACCATCCTTACCAGAAACACCAGTTATAGCACCAGTATCGTTTGCTAATGCTCTAGCTAATTCATATTGTGCATATTTAATATTTTGTGGAATTAAATCACAAGAAAGNTCNACACCATCTACNTGATAATTATTTCTNGGAAANTTNANNGCCTGACCGTCATCGCATCTNTCTCCNTAGAATACNAANCTNTCNATCCATCTNGTAGCTGATATTAGTGNTCTATTTTTCTGATCGTCTGTTTTATTTGTCCANGTTGAAGAGTCTGGAACTGTCTCGAAATAAGTGTTGGCTTCTGTAAGCGTGACATAGCTGTTAGCGTTAGCGTCTTTTACAGTTGCATTTATGGTGGCTGCCACGGCTCGAAAGTAATTTTAGTTTTATTGTAGCGTAAAGAAAAAACCCCACCAATATTAGGTGAGGTTTGATGACCACAATTTAATACTATTAAGAAATAGCAGATGTATCAAGTGGTGTATTAACGATTAACTCAACTACAGGAATTAAGTCTACATCGTATGTAGCAGCCCAATTAGATGAACTCATTAAGTTAGCATTTGTTGGGTTGTCAGAAGCAGAGTTCCACTTAGTACCCATAATGTGATACGCAGTATGGTAATCAACTGACATAACATCCTGCTTAGATAGGATGTTTCTATCTGATTCAATGCTTAGAGGAGATTGCTGACCTTCAAGAATTGTTCCTGACTTGATTAAGTAACAACGGAACTCTTTCTGATGACCAGATGCACCTGGAGCAGATGTATTAACTTGTGAGTCAATAACAACATTCATTCCAGCAAATTGACCGATTGATCTGTCAGTAACACCAACACCACCGCCACCCCATTGGATGCCAGTTCCAGTTGATAGTGCTGAAGTAGAGAACGTTAACAAGCCTACCTGATATAGATAGAAAGCAACAGATGGATGAACAACTAGAGTATCTAGTTCTTCGCCTCTCTCTCCAAGAAGTGATCTACCTCTTGCAACTGTTGATGCAGTTAAATAGTTTGCCTCGCCAGCACCAGTAGCAGCAGCTTTAGCAAGGTCAAGGTGGTTAGCACCTAATGCACCAGCACCACCAGCGAACAAACCATTCAACATACTGAATAGTCTTGCTGAATTTAGCTTGTTGATAGCATCTGCGATTTGGTTTCTGATGTGACCCATTGGATCCTCACCAGCAGCCAATACAGCTACGTCATCAACAGCATACGCAAAACCTCTATGACAGATAGTTGCAATTTGTGTTGCTGTACCAATCTTTTGTGGTGTCAAATAACCATTGTTACTTGTACCCCATGTTGCTGTACCATCTAAGATTTCTTCAGTTGGTGAGATTGGGTTGAACTCTGGAACTTGTATTCTTGTTCCACCTTCTGATGCGTCAAGAAGTGCGTTACGCACAACAGCACCAGATTTTATAAATAGACTACGTTCTTTGATTGCCTCAGAAACGTAAGTACTAAGATTATTTCTCTTAACGATATCCGCTAATAGGACACCGCCAGAGTAATTCTGAAATGGAGCAGCCATTTAGATTTACCTTTAAAAAGTTTTTTGCGATACCCTAATCACAGATAAGGGGATTAGTTTCACAGAAACTAACTATTTTTGAGCCTCTTGCTTGAGCACTGCTGCAAGCTGTGGGTCTTGTTCTGATATTAGCATTTGTTGAGTCAGGTTGCCCGTTTTCCAGGGGTTTACCTGACCTCCACCAGCATTTCCTACAGGACTTGGTTTTGCTCCCATTCCAGCGGCACTACTAGGCTTGAAATGATGCTCCCAACCACTTCCAGGGTTTTTGAGACTTGTGAGATAGCTTCCTAAGTCTTGTTCTACTCCACCATTAAGAACAACTACTTTACCTTCAGCATTTTTTTGTAACTTTCCTTGTAACAAGGCTAAAGTTTGTTCTGCGTTTATAGCACCTAAATTACTTATAGCTGCTAATGCTTTTGTTTTTGTAGAAGCCACTTCATTAGAAGTTTTCATATCTTCTAACTGTTGCGATAAACTCATTATTTTTTGTTCTTTTTCTTGATTTGTTTTATTAGCTTCTTCCCAAAGTGTTTTCCACTGACCTTGTTCTTCTAAATCTTTGGTTCGCTTTTCTTCTTTCTGTTTGTAAACCTCATCAAGTTTTGTCTTGATGCCTTTAAATTTTTCTTGTGCTTCAGCAGCTTCTTTTCGTGCAGCAGCTACTTGTGCTTCATATTCTGCTTTTACAGAATCAAGATCTGTTGTTTGTGTTGTTTGTGAAGGAGTATCAGTCACAGACTGTTCAGCGTTGGTCACAGACTCAGGCTGAATTACTTTTTCTTCGATTGCCATTAATTATTCAGATAGTGGGTTAGTAGTTTTCTTCCTAGCAACTTTTTTCTTAGTTACTTTTGGTTCGGGAGCAGGACAGGCTTCAGCAGCTTCTTGTGCTTCAGCTTTAGGTTCTACTATTTCCCACTTGTAAGTTCCATCAGGTTGTAGAACGTGATCTATAGATCCAGCCATGAGTTTTATGTACTTATCTACTATTGTAACAAACTATTCGGGTTTGACCTCACTTGCTGTTGGTAAAACTTCACCTTGAACTAAAATATCTCTAAACTCCTCTCTATCAATGACTTGTTGATCGAATAATGATGTTAAAGCTGTAATATCTTGTCCTATTAGTCTTTCTATATCGAAGTCTCTGCTTATTTTTACCTCTGGTGGTTCAATTCCAACATATTCTGCTGATAGATTGAAGGCTTTTTGTAGTTTTTGCTCTAATTCCATAGAAACCATAGCCAACATAGAGTTTGTATCCACACGATCTAATCTGCGAGCATCTGCTGATTCTGCAACAAACTTCTGTTGTGATAATGTACTAATTCCGAGTGTTGCCATTTGCATCTGAAGCTCTTTTATTTCTGCCGATTGAGCATCAAAAGCACTAGAGGCTGGCTCTACATAGTAAATCTTGTTACCAGGTTGAGTAGCCATTGCGTAGTTTACAGATATAGCAAGATCTTTAGTTTGGTCGTCATAGCCCTCCATAACTAGTAGTGGTTGTGAAGCAACGTGTAAACTGTGGATTAAGTCGGCTTGTCTCTGAAAATGTGCAAGATTAAGATACGCAATATCAAGTAAAGGTGGTTTACTTACTAAATTATCTGTTTTACCAGAATAAATTGTTACTAAAGGTATTTCACCAAGAGAAAAGTTACCAGATTCTACCTGTTTATAATCTTTATCCGCTGAACCAACTTCAAAATCACCAGTAACGCTGTTATCTGATACGTCATACATTTCTTCGATCTGCTCTTTCTTACGAAATACTCTGTATCTGCCTGGCTCAATGACTCTAATCTGATCAAATACTTTCTCGCCAAATTGTCCGTCAGGTAACACAGCCTTTTCGCCTATTCTCACCTGTATTAAGTTTCCGTAGTTTGATTCTCTATCTAGTCTCCAGCCGTAGAGATTTGTAGGGTCTACTTCAATCCAGTAGGGTCTACGGTTCTGGGAACGTTCTTCTGCAAGACTTACTGCTCCTGATGGTGCAGGATAGTCTACAAGAATGTGACTTTGACCATAAGTAAGAGAGCACATTAGTATTCTTCGTGCGTACTCATCTAAATCTGATTTGCAACCATCTACATCCATTTTGAACATTTCTGTCCAGTATGGATCGCCTGTAAGTGTTATTGGTTTGCGTAATACTAAACCTGCTGCTGCTCTAATCAATCTTTGTGTAAATGGACTGAATACTGCTCTGTTTACTCTTGCGAGATAAGCCTCATAATCTTCTCTCGGCTCTAATGGTAAAAATGCTTCGCTGTTTGTTCTTAAATAATCTGTACCCTCACTGACAGCTTTCATTATTTCCCAACCCTTCATCATGTCTAAAACTGCCCTAGTTCTAGTAAAAGGACTATCAATTCCTCCTACTGACGTAGATGAGACAATATTGGTTCGTATTGGGCCTGGGATTGCGTAAGTCATGTCAGCACTTCCATCTCCTTAATGCTAATGCTTTTCTAGTTGGTCTGCCTTTACTATCTTTCATTGGACCTTTGACTCCCTTCATCCTGGCACAAAATGATTTTCGTCTAGCTGCCCTTTTCCCCGTTGGGTTTTTCTCGGTCACAGGTGCTTGTAGGTTACTTCCTGTTGCACGGTTATATTTTGCTCTACCTTTAGCAGTAAGTCCTCCTTTCCGAGACTTTTCACCTCTTCCTACTGATAGACTTACTTTTTTGGGCATTAGACAGCAGAAGTAATATCACCAGTTGTTACAAAGCTAACTGATACTGTGGAGATGTCGCCAACTGTAGAGCTGTATGTAGTTCCTGTAATAATTCCATTAAAACTTAATTTTTTACTTCCCGATGTATCCTGGAATAAGTTAAATGAAGCCGTGCCATCATCTTCTGTTGTTAGTACATCGTTAATAATCTCAGCAGTATTATCACCAGATGATGCTGTATAAAGAAGATCAACAGTACCAGAGCCAGAAACCAAAGACCCTACATACTTTCTTGATGTATCCCCGTGAGCAGTTGTCTCAAGAGTGTCTTTTGTTACATCTAAAGTCCAAGCTGTTGTTGAAGCAATAGCTCCTACTGATCCAGACCCGTTATCAAATGCAACAGAGCCTTCTTCGCCACGAAAAAATGCCATGATTTAAAGAAAATTTTACCTATAACAGTATATTACCTTGAAACTGCAACTTTTAAAGCTATTTTTTCTTCTTAGTTGACTTTTTAGTACCTTTTTTCTTTTTACCCTTTCGGACACTTGAAATATACCCTAGACATCTACTCATTGCAGCAGATTTTGCCATTTTAACTCCTTTTAGTACGTTTTTTAGCTGTTTTTGCAGCTTTTTTAAAAGCAGCAGCAGTAGGAGCACCCTTGTTACCAGGTTTTCTCATTTTTTCTCCGCTACCAGCTTTAATACGCTTCTTTTTTGCGTGGATATTAGCATAAAGTCCTTTTTTAGGCACAGTTACACCTCTTTTTCTTAGTTCCCTTCTTTTTCTTCTTTTTTCCTTTTGGTTTCATTGAACCATAATGTCCAGGCATAGTAAGAATTAGGTAGTTCTTAGTATATTCTAAACCCAGTTTGCCCTAAAGTTTGCGGTTTTACAAGATTAAACTGCTGTAAACATAAATATCCGAAAGCATCAAAAGCGTGGTCAACCCCCAGATTCTTGTTAGGCAAGCCTGTATTGGGTGCATAAGTAAGGGTTCTGAGTGCTTTTATTAATTCTTTACACCTTGGGTGGATTAATGTGCGTCTCTCTTCGGCTGCATCAAATAGTGCTGTGTTCACACAGGTTATTTTGTCACGTATTTTCCAGGGTGCTTTAGGTGATGAAACAGTAAATCCGCTTCTTCGGAGGATATTGTGGTCGGTTGAACCTACTCCTGCTGTTTTTCTGGCTGCACCTGTAGGGTCAGGACAAGCTATTATTCTTCTATCCACCCCATATCTATTTATTACTTCTTCTGTAAAATCCCAGGTTGTTGCTCCACCTGTAAGAATTATCTCATCAAATACATATAAAATATCCTGATGGCGTACTGCACAGATTCCGCAAAGTGGATCTACGTTAAAATCGACTCCTAGGATAAGTGGAAGGAACTGTAGGTCATTTGCCTCCGTAGAAATGTTGGAATCTGAAAATGAGACTGCAACGAGACCCGTAAGATTCTCAAAGCTGGCTTCAAACTCCTGTTTAAACGTTCGTTGATCTAGCTGGGCCTTGGCTGCTTCGACTTCCTCCTTTGCGACATTGCCCCCTTCGATGGTAGTAAAACTCCAACGTTTCCAGTCACCTGTATTATCCTGTGGAACGTAGCACCACAAATCATAAAACCAAGAAGCTGTACCGTCTGGTGTAGAAATAAACAGTGCCCAGCCTTGCTTATCTGCAAGTGCGGGTCTTATTACCTCGAACCATACTTCTGCATCCATGAAGGCTGCCTCATCAAGTACTACTCCAGCTAGGCTTCGGCCACGAAGAGTTGTTGCGTTTTCTGTGCCTTTTAGTTCAATTAGCGATCCATTGATTAGTTCTATTTTAAGGTCGGTTTCGTTTTTAGATTGTATCCATTCTCTTGGTACGAGTTTCTTTAGTTCCTTCCAGGCAATGTCTTTTGCCATGCGGTAGGTGGGAGCACAATAGAAATAGGTTTCGCCTGGACGATTTATGGCTGCTTTTACCAGTTCTATACAGGAAAGATAAGATTTTCCGAATCTTCTCCCTGCTACGAGGACTCTAAATCTATTCTCTGCGTTGAACACCTCCCCCTGTGCCCATTTAAGTGTTAAATTTTCGGTTGTAGCTGTACTCATGTAGTAAAGAATAGCTTAAATTTGATTTTTTATCCTAATTTTGTCGACTAAGTACTACATTTAGGGTTATTATGCAAATAAATAGTATCAATTTAGTCCGTGGCTCAAGCATACTTTCACCCAAACGCAGACAACCCAAATGCACCTAAAACAAAAGAAGGCTTAGGAGTATATGGTAAGAGAAACAGTCGAGCAGTTATAGAAGCAAGACAACAGAAATTGTACAAAAGACAGATAGAAGGTCTAACTACAAGACAATTAGTATTGGATCATGCAGCTAAGGAGAATGTTTCAGTGTGGACAGCCTGGGAAGATTGGAAGCAGGTTAAGGTATGGAACGATGAGGACTGGAACAGAGATAGAGAAAAGATGATCGGGCGACTCCAGGGGATGAGAATGAATCTTTTTAATAAAGCGGTTAAGAGGGGACAGTTCCAGACTGCTGCTCAAATACTGGATTCACTGGGTAAAGTACTAGGGGAGAGTGAAGAGACTATTAATCTTAAGACTCCACAACTATCAATTAAGGTGGAAGAGAAGAAAGATTAGTTGACACTATTGTAGTAATTTAGTATAATAATAATGTAGTACATAATCAATTTATGCTCTGATTTATCAGCAGGTTCCCCATCATTTTTAAAAAATTTTTGCAACTAGAAACCCGCCCCCCGTGTTTGGTGGGGGGTTAGGGTCTGGGCGGTGTTGCCTCTCTGGGCTACGCTGGGCTGTCTATCTTCCTAAGTGGTTGACGTGGCACTCTGTCTGCTGGCGGGCTGTCTTGGCATCCCTGAGACATTGCTCATACTGTGGAGACGCTCCAGTGTAGGCACTAGCCAGTACCAAAGAGACCAGACTCACAGCCAGTGCATAAGCTTGAATTTTGGGGCGGGGGCTGGTTGATCTCTGGGGGCGGTGGTTAGTACTTAGGCGTGTCATGTGTTTACTAGGATAGTGTGAAGTGAGAAGAGAAAAATAGTAGAGGGTCTAGGTCTTATACGGGTGCTTGTATGTTGCTCAGAATATTCCGCATAACCTACACCCGCCGCCTAGTTAGATACCCTTACAGGCTAATCTCTGAAGTAGAAAGTTCTACCATCTATGGTCTCATTAGGGTAGCAAAGCTGATAGTCAAAGAATTTTTCGAGATCGAAACACTGCTCATATCTTAAACACTCTTCATCCTGAGCATGATTATTGCTGATCCACTCTGCGGCCACATCCTCATCATTCTCAAATTCTCCATAATAATCTTCTGTAAATGTGTCGAAGTCTCCGCCTCTGTGCTCCAGATACCAGATGAATAGATCATCAGGTAGCTCATTCGCATAATGAGATCTAAACTGCATGAGCTCATCTATGAACTCTTCAATTTTGTTAATGTCCATATACTCATCAGCAAATGTATGAGGCAAGAATTGAAAGTCTGGGTAGTGCCACTCATCTGCTCCCATTGCTGGGCTGGTCTCAATTACATACTTAACACAGTCAATAAATGCTTCGTTAAAGTCCACGCCTCTGTCTTCTGCATCCTCAGCAAGTGTGATGAGGTCGACCCATTTAAAATGTAAATATCCCTGATTGTAGCCAGCTAGACACTGTATACAGACTTGAGGGTTGCTGCTGGTAGTGTCTCTCATTGCTGCTGGTGGGCATTGATTAGCTGCGATAGTCATAATAATAAGATAATAACTATATCTAATATATAGACTATTGTAGTACTTGTCAAGACTGGATTAGGACTAATTTAAAATTATAGGATTATTAACTGTATCGCTTGAGACTCAAGATCTAGCCTGATTTTCTGATTTACTAAAATAACTAAAATAAACCTTAATTTGCTCAGGCAGAATCATACCTGTAGCACATTAGAATTATAGGATTATTAACTGTTTACTATGAGACACACCATGAGACAGTCAGGTGTATATTTGAGACTCATTTGAGAAAATTTTGAGACTGTAAAAAAAAAAAAAAAAAAAAAAAAANNANNNACTAATCAGTGGCTAATCAGTGGCCTAATCAGTGGCTAATCAGTGGCCTAATCAGTGGCTAATGAATGTATACACCGCATAGTCTCCACCCAGTAAATCAGGTAAATCAGAGCGACCCCATCTGAATGAATAATCATCTGAGACAGCTACACATTCAGAGCTGGACAGTTCCAGATGTTCCAGAGTATCTTTTATTAAAATCTCCTCATTATCCTCTAGTCCAGAGCTGTCACCATTAATGAGGTAGGTTGCCCAATAGATGGGCAACTCCTCAGTAATTTCTTTAATATTTTTCATAATTCCTCCAGTCTGGAAATACACCTTTTCCAAAGTCATCCTTAATCCTGAGCAATTTACCCAGATGACTCTGGTCATTCTTAATCGAATGAATAAAACAGTCTGACCAGATTTGAGAAAGTTTAGCCTCATAATCTTTTTTATCTTGCTCATACTTAATCTGTTCCAGAGGTAGCTCTAGTTGACCCTCTGTAACTTCTTTCTGCTCTGGTCTCTGGGGTGCTCTGCCCCAATAATCCTCAGATAGAAAATAAGCATAATTTAACTCTCTATCTTTAAACTGAGCTAGAGTATCTTTCATTCCATACTCATGTATTGTTTGAGTCTCAGTCATAGGACTGATATATGGGAACTCTAAATATACCCAGTAGTCAGTACCCCACTGAGGGTCATTGCCCTCAGTGTGTGCTGATGATACGTGTGGATGATTAGCTAATTCTTTAAAAGTTCTAGGATGTCTCATTTTACATATCTCCTAACTTCATTTTCATAAACCTCTATTAAGTCCTCATGAACTACCGCAGAGTAGTGTAGAGGTGCAATTCTCATGACCAGTCCTATCTGACCCTGCTCTGGTAATTTATGGAACCACTCCATATTAAGTAAAGCATTAGCGTTGATAGTTCGATCATGTAATTCTTTAGTCTCTGGAGACAGTTTAGCTTCAACAGTTCCAGATGTAGCAAAGTTGCGTTTAGTCATAAATGTGTTTGGTGGACTACACTATATAGTCTTGCACTATTGTAGTACTTTGTCAACCCCCAAAAATAAAAAAGATAATAAGTTAAAAATCTATTATCTTAATTATTGTCAGGTGTGTTTATACCTTTTAAGTTTTAAAAAGTACTACTTCTCAACTGTCTCAGTCAAATCTCTTAATAAGACACTAGCTGCTGGACTGCCCATTATTGAATGGTCTTTGTTACCTAGGTCTCTAACAAATTTAAGAAATTTGCTCAGATCATCAATGGCAACAAAATCCTCTGGTCTAGCAAGCACGATCCAGTTGTATTTCGTGGTGAAGTTATTAGAATATTCGTCTATATTAAATTCAGCTAGATAAGGCTGTATCCAAATATTCAAAAAACTAACTTCCCACTCAAAGAAAGATATTTTATTAGTATCAGTGGATCTATGATATATAGGCATCCCAAACATAGACAACAGCTCTACTGTTGTAGCATATATGGAACCCTTATATCTCAACTCATTCCTATGGAATGGAACTGGATTGATTAATGAACAGGTATCTGATGAATCAGTCATTTTTGTAATGGGGGTGATTAACCCCCTTAATGTAGCACAGGATAAACTAGACTGTCAACGCTAGACACTTTTCAAGTGATCTATTGATTCTCTGACTGTTCGATCCAGTAGGATTTATTAAGTTATTAAATCTAATCCTAGAGGCATTGATTGAGTCAGGATTGTTGGTTCTACCCTCTATGTGGCACTGATGATGAGTAATAGCTTGGTGAATCGCATACGCTGTACTACCTAACTTATCAGCCTCTTTTCTATACTGGTGTTGGACGGCTTGCCATTCTCTATCTAGATCAGTGAATTTTTTAGCTCTGACAGTTCCATCCTTTTCTGTAATAGTGCCTTTGAGTTTATCCTGATAAGCGAAATTAAACACATCTATTAAATTATCTCTGGTAACCTCTGTGCGATCCATAGCTCTAAGCTGTTGTACTGTGGTTTTAAAATCAGAGGTTGCCCAATCTATATGATCCGGTAATGCCTTTACCAACCTTTCTATAGAGGATGTATGCTTAATTACTATGTTCTTCCCATCCTTACGGACTGATTGCATCTGATTGAAACAAGCCAGTCTCACATCATAGAAACTACACATAAACGAGGTACTCTGAGAAAAGCTATTGATAAATGCAACTCTACGTTTAACTGGATCATCCTTTCTGATGTCTGTTTCCGTTCCATTAATGGCGTACTGGATGATACAATCAGCACCACCATTCTGTAGTGTGATTGATTCTAGAGTTAAAATACCAGCATTTACATATCTTTCTCCAATATCTCTAATTACAGAGTTATTTAAAGGTGTCCATCCTTTTTTGCCTATTCCAAGTAATTGACCTGATCTAGAATTAATGATAGCTTTATAACCTTTACATAGTTGTTGATCTCTGGCCTCATAACCTCTGACGTTATATGTACCATTGATCTTGAGTTCATTATCCTCATCTATTCCCATATTATGGAATAGTTCCACTGCATAGGGATCAAAGTTTAGTCCAAATTTTTCAAAATTATCATTATGTGTGAGGTTAGGATTTACTAGACCACTATGTGGCATCCTTGTCTCATTGGACTGTGCCTGATAACCAAAACGTAACGGTTCCATATTAGACTCAGGGTTAAGTTGATTAATTCTCTGATTGAGAACTGATAGATCGAGTGATTGCATTTGTATGGTGAAATATGCTTACAATAAATATATTACATAAGTACTACAATACTGTCAACACTATATACGCTTAAAAGTTATATCAGTAATAATACGATCCAGTAATACCTCTGTTCTGAAATTAAATTTATCGCTAGTGTTAGGGTTGGACATTTGTTTCTGAAGTACACAAAGTAGAAAGAATATGTCAGAACCTCGTATAGTCACTGACTTTGCAGTAAATAATGAATGACTTTTTACTAACATTGTTCGATCCAATAAACTGATTATGCTTTTAAATTATCGCTAATATAATGAATGTCAAATTCTGAGAATTATCAGTGAGAATTGATAAAATATTTTTTATGTGCTACATTATGAATGTTCTATTAAACACCGATTATGGACACACCCAAGAAATTATTTAAGGTTGTCACTCATAATACTATGATTGAGACCTATGAAGTTGAAGCCAGTACAATGGCTGAGGCTAAACTAGCTTGTTTTGACTGTTGGACTGCTGAGGACAACTACCCTGCTAATGTTGAAAGAGTTGAACAGTACTTTGATGATAAACAAGTCCAAAAATGTAACTTATTTGCTATTGAATGTTCAATAGATAATGATAATTTACTATCAACATCCAGTGTAGGATTTTGGAGAGAGCCAACGATCCAAGAAATAGATAATGAGGAGATAAGTTAATGGATAAATACGAGATTTACACAGCCATCCAAAATATGGATAGGTTCGGGGGTAGCTTTGTACAGGCTCTAGCTTGTTGCTATTCTTTAGCCGATCCAGATAATAAGACTATTCTCTTAAATGCTTTCGAGCCTACTTTCAAAAAATACATTGATTTTAATAATGGATAAGAAAAAATCTATTGATTTTATTCTTGACATTTTTAGAGAAAATGAAAAGAATCCTCCAGAGAAATATCTATCCCGTAAAGATATTGTGGATATTCTCCATATAGACTACAAAGTTCCAGAGAGTACTGGTTACAGATACCACTCTGAGGCTGAGAAAGAATATATGTGGGAACTTGAAAAAAGTAACGATCCAAAAAAGAAGATAGATCGTAAACAGGTAATACTGGATAACCTGTGGGATATAGTCCAGAGCTATGCCACTAAGTTAGGTAAGCCAACCACCACTGCTGAAGATAATCAAAATTATACAGATGCAGCTAAAAATTACTCAAACCACTTAAAACTTTATAAAAAGGTATGATGTCCGATCCAATTAAAAACAATGTTGATGAGCAATTCATTGACGATCTTAAAAAGAACTGTTTGTCTCCTTTTGATTTAGAGACTACAGCCCAGCTAATTCAAAAGTACATTAAAGAATTAGTCCAACATGAAATAGATGTAATTACTGATTCCGATTGGTTTAATGAAAAAATTACAGATGCTATTAAGGAGAATGAAAATGTCTGATTCATTTTTACATAAACACCAGTCTGCACTGGACAGCCAACGTGAGCAAAATGCAATAGATTGGAGATTTGGCGATCCAATAGAGGATGAGCTTGTTGAGGATAAAGACTATCCTATGGAGACAGAATATGAGTAAATATTTTAAACTAACAGTTACCTCTACAACTTTTCATTATCTTTATATAAATGCACCGGATAGTGTAGATATAGATAAAGTTTCTGAACAATGGAGATACTTTAATGAGTGGGATTTTTCCCACGATCCGCATGGAGATTGGGAATTACACGATCTTCACGAAGTAGAAGCTGATGATATGGATATATTCCAAGTAGATTGGGAGGACGAGATAGATGCCTGACGTACCAATAGATTTATTTGATTCCCAGATATGTGTTGATTGTGGTCTACCCTGCCATTTCGGTTCGGGTAGATTTGTTAATAGATATTCTGTTTACAATGATGATGTCGAGGGTTGGCGTTGTGGAGACTGTGCAGCCGAGGTTGATGCCATGATTGAGGAAATGAATAATGATTAAAAAAGTTNTAGTAACTCTGTTAGTTACAGTGGATGATGAGGATGAGGAAATTTGTCCAGTAGGCGATCCACTAATTGAAAATGTTGTACTTAATCATTTAGATGATGGGTTTATTGATCCTGTAGAGGAAATATATACCTCACATATATCTGATTATGTGCAACATTCAAAACGTGTAGAAAAAAGAATCGAGGATTTGTACTATGGATGATTACGTTCCAATTACTAAGTATTCCAAGTGTAAACGCTATGCGGGTGCAGAGATTCTCTGCCCCAAATGCAATAAGACAGCTACTATTTATCATTTATCGTGGTCTGCACTGGGGTGTGTACACTGTAATGCTTTTATAAATAAGTACGACTGGAAAATTAAAAAAGGTAAATATTCTAAACAGTAACCAGCTCTAGCTGTTTCTGGTACAACTCGTTACGCCTTAAAAATTCCGTCTCAGCTCCTATGAGTTCGAGGCGGTTTAACATTTTTATCTGTGGCTTACCTGATCGTCTAGCAATAATTACAGCTCCATACTTAGGTTCAATATGGGTGAGGGATTTTAGTCCTAGGCTGTACGCTCCAAGTTGGCAACAGAATTGTTCCACCATCTGATCTGATCTAGCTTCCTTGGCTGTTTTCCAGTCTACTATGAATGGGCCTTCTCCATCTATGTCCAGTAATGCGTCTGCTGTACCAGCAAATCCAAATCCTTCTTTATATACCGAGAACTCGACTGCATGAATGGCGGTTACACGTTCCAGGATGAAAGACCGTAAGCCTCTGGCGTAGCCACTGGCTGACCATGCAACCTTCGGGGCAGATTGAGCTGCCTTTGAAAGGCTCCATTGTGTGACTTTCTTGGGGCATCTTTCAAGTCCATCCGATCCAGTACGCCAGATATTCCGTTTATTAGCACTTTGCCTAGCAAACTTTGAAGCGAGTTTGAGGATATACTCGGCATGAGAGTGTGATAGTCGACCTCGTTCACAGGCAACATCACGTTCCATTTCTGAGTCAGGTCGTTTAATCCATCTTTCAAGTGCATCTTTAGATTCTTGGGGTGCGGTTTCTTTAAGTATGTGAGTTACGCTGGAATATACATTGTTCTTTTCATCCCTATATACTCTATACGGTCCACTGTTGTCTTGGATTAGGGTCCATTTTCTGAGAGATGCTAAGGCATTTTGTTTGTCTAGCGTTCCCATGAATGGATAATAAATACACGTTCCCATTATTAAAATAACATAAAAAAGAAAGGGGTCAACTATTGTGACCCCAGATTTAGTGTGTTAGTCAGATTCTTTGAATGGATCACCACCATCTAAGAGTCTTTCTAATTTGAAAGTCTTTTTAACTTTTTCCCACTCTTCATCAATAGTGGTGGTCAAGCCTTTCTTTCTGTTGAGGGGTGTAAGGTTGTACTCAGTATTAGTTCCTGTACCCTTACGAGATAGGATGAAATCAATGTCTAAAAAAGAATCTTCATAATCCTCTAACTGACTGATCGCATCAAAAGCACTTGTAATGGTTTTCTGGGTCCAGGCTAAAACCTGTACTCGTTCCATTTCGTGGTTATACACAGCCACACATTGCTCTAACTTAACTGGCTCAGGTGCATTGCCATCTCTATTTAATGGTCTTACATACTTTTCACCAAGTTTGTGGTCTATATCCTCTGGGCTAGGATCATCAGCAAATCTGAATGGCTTTTTAGCTTTTATGTTGCCATCTTCATGGCCCCATAGCAAGAAACATTCCCAGGGTGCTTCTTGGAGTAGACTAAAGCGAACTTTATCGCCATCATCTAAGTTGTGTGGATTTAGGTAGCCGTCACGGGAACCTCCAGAATTGGAAGCATCCTCACTGGCTCTTTTTGAAACAAAAGGCATAATTGCGTAGTGACTTAAAAGTCTAATTGCCTTTTTACTGTAGCACAATGACAAATGAATGGCAATAGGTTACAATAAGAAAACCCGCAAGATCGGTGAATCTTGAGGGTTTAAAAACAAACTGTTTCAGTAGGTATTCTAGCACATGAGTAAAAAAAGTTTTATTCCACAAATCCCTGATAACTGGGTAACTTGCCCTATATATGCACAAGGAGTACTACTTCCTAAAAAAGATAATTCAAGACCTGATAATTTTTCTGATGGTAAGGTTCCCTATGGTAAAGCGTGGAGAGAGAAATTATCAGCAAGCGATTCTGCTTTGATGATTGAAAACGAACCAGAGAAGTATAAGGCTATTGGTGTATTCACTGGACAGAGATCAGATGGTTTAGTGATCTTTGATGTTGATAAAAACTTAGGTGCAATAAATAAAAAGTGGGGCAAGGAGCTTAAGCACGCTCCAAAGGTGACTTCTTTGAAGAAAAACGCTGCAAAATTTTTATTTAGAGTACCGCAAGAACTTTGGTCTGAGGTAGATTCTATAAGCCATACTGCTGCTGGACATGAGGGATGGGAAGTTTTATGGGGAGGACAGGGTGTAATAGCTGGTGAATACTATAAGGAAAATGTGGGAAAAGGAAAGTATAAGTTAGAAGGTAATTTATTTGAAGTACCAGATGCTCCAGAGTGGTTGCTGTCTCGTATGAAAGATCAGTATAAGAAAAAACATCAAGACGTAAATATAAAGTATGTAGATAATAGGTGGTCTAAACGATCCACTGAGGAGAAAGTTGCCATAATAACTGGTTGCTTAAGTGTTATTAAATACACTGGACCAAATAGTGAGGACTATTGGTGGGAGATAGGGGCAATGATTAACAACGAATTGCCTGGTGTAGAGGGTCTTGACTTATGGAGAGAATGGTCAAGGAAAGATCCAGATTATGAACATTGTTGGGAAAATGGCGAAGATCCCTGTGAAAGAAGATGGTATGCAGCTTGGCGTAATGATGGTGCTAGATACAATATGTCTCATCTGATTGATTTAGCAGATGATGCTGATCCAGATAGAAAAAGATTTAAGCATACTGGTCTAGATAAAATTATTGATGAAGTCCAAGCTATTCCCCTTAAGTACAAAGAAGATATACCAGATGGTGCAGATATTATCAGGCGTTATTACGAGATAGACTCTAACCCAGAAAATGAAGATCCAGCTATGCACGATCAAGCTGTGCATAAGTTGGCAATGGAATGTAAAAGAGCCAACGCTGCGATTATTGAACAGATAATTGATAAACATGAAATGTATAAGAGGACTAAAGGACAGAAGCCTCTTACACCTGATGAGTTAGATGACACACCTTTTGAGTACTTGATTCCAGGATTGCTTCCAAAACCTTGGACCTTATTAGTTCATGCAGATGGTGGTACCGGTAAAACTGCTATGTGCCAGACCTTGGCTAAACACATTGGACAGGGTAAAGATTTTAATGTTTATGGAAGTTTGGTAAACGTGCCAGTAGGTAAAGTTCTTTGGTTGAATGGCGATCAGAACGAGAGAATATTGCGTAGACAGATGAAGTTAATTGGCTGCGATAAAAATGTGAAAGTAGTTACTGAGTGGGATATGCAGTGGTATGCAAGATTTAAAAGGATGCAGAAGAAATATGCTTACGATCTTATTGTTATTGATAGCTTGGATGGTTGTAATGACAGCAACCCTTACGAAGAAAACAGGAGAGAGTATGCCCTACCTATTAAGAAATTAGTTAGGAGAAACGGTCAAGACTTTCCTGCTTGTTCAATAGTTATCATTCACCACAATACAAAGGAAGGTAAGTTCAGAGGTACGAGTGCTATAAAAAATGCTGTAGATGAAACTTGGAATATGCGTAAGTTATCTATGAATGATGCTGCTGAAATGGGAGTTACACAGAATACGAGAATGGTAACTATAGAAAAGTCAAGGGAGGATAGAGAAGGATTGAAAATGCTGTTTACTTTGTTACCTGATTACTCTTATACAATTAACCCTGCACCTGAGCGAACCAATGAAAGGGTACTTGATTCACCTAATCAGCACACGATTGATATTCTTAAACTCATGCGTAAAGAAGATAAGGCATGGTGCGTTAAACAGCTGGTTGAAGATCCTTTTGTCGGAGGTATGCACAAGAAACGTGCCATAGTTTATAGCCTTAATAAACTATCAGATCAGAAATTAATTTATGAATGTGAACCACCTTCAGATATAAAAACAGGGGGTAGACCTGCTAAGTATTACAGAGCCATAGGAAAGACCAAAAAAGGACAGTTTTCCTTAACACCCCATAATAGTGTGTATAAAGAGGAAAACCCTGATGTTGGAACTGATTTGAAGAACAATGAAGATTGTAAAAAGTCAGAGATTGTAAAAAGTCCGGATAAAGTTAAGGAGACTTTATACAAAGAGAACCTTTCTACAAAGCCTGATGTTGTTGAAACCCTCTCTGCTGGAACGGATGGACCTTTATACACAGACCCCCGTGGGTATATAGAGGACTGTGAAAAATTCTGGGGGATTGAGGGTGTAAAGAAGGTTAGTAATAAAGAGATAACAGAAATTATGATGGATGATGTAGAAGGAAAAAATAAACTTATAGACTTATAGTTATTACTGTATTAAAGTAGAAGAAAGTAAACTAACCATGCTGGACAAACAAAGGAAAAACATGAAACACATGGAACTATTGGCTCGTTCCAAGGCTATGACGGATCAGATAATAGCCGACATTATCACTGAACACACTAAAGATACAGAAATTTTAAACTATAAAATTGAGAAGACAAATAGTGTTTTTAAGCAAAAGTATGATGAACTTGAGGCTATGCAGACTTGTATGTCTAAAGAGTTGCAAAAATTAAGCAACAACAAAGGTAAATTAACAGCAAGACAACTCTGTATAATTACCGGCCAGCCCACTGACTTAGACACTACAAAGCCCATGGGAACTGTATTATCTGCTATAAGCCGTGAGCTAGGCTACATAATAGATAAGACACTTGAGGGTAATTATAATGTAGGACTTTACTCTCCCTTTGTATGTAAAGAGTATTTAGAAAGATATAATTTAGCTATACCACCACAACTTCAATACGTAAAGGAATAGCTATGCACACCAGAAATGTAAGCCTCACCATTCAAAAATTATACGCTCCAAAAGATGGTCCATTAGCTACTGTTAGATTCACTGAATATGATGAATTTAATAGAGTGCACTGTGTAAATCAGGTTGATTATTACTCAATAACTGAAATGAATAATCAGATTATGACAGCCGTAAACTGTGGACTTGATGTAGATGTCAGAACTGTAATTAATACAGATTTGTTAGAGAAGAGAATTAATACCTGGACATAATATACTGCTGTGCTATACTAATAGAGGTCCAAAAGCATAAATATCCATGGAGTTAAAGCATACTGAGATTCTGACTAATAAATCAGAAGTAAACTTTGAAGATGGTAAAGTAACCAAAGTTGAAGAAAAGAATAATTTAATTAATATATCTTTTCAACAAGAAAATGATGATGTAATTAACAAGTGGATTATTACATTAACAAAAGATCAATTCTCTCATATATCTAGAGAAGTAAATGTAAAGGCTCTTAGTAAGGAACAGTTAAAAGCTATTCATTCAAAAAAGACTGAAGAGCCAGCACCCGTGGCTGTGGCTGCTGAACCTGTAGTTGAAATGACTATACCTGTAAAGATAAGCAAAACTGTATTGCCTACTCAAGAGGAAGCACCTCTCAACTGGAAAAATAAAACACCAGAAAGAGAAGCTAGAAGAGTACGATCCAGGATAGATGAAGGTAAAGTTAGTTGCCTACTAGACTTTGTATTTAAATGGCACAGAAATAACCATTATAAAAACAATAATAAAACTGCTAAGTATTCACTGGCCCATCTACTTAAAACTCATATTCCTAGCACCTGGCATATTGATTACCAAACTTGCAGACGTATTTATTTAGGACAGTCCTACAAAGAGGTAACAGGTGCATACAGATTGAAGTGGGTTGGCCTAGTTTCAGAACTACAGGCTAAAGGTTTGCATACTGAAATACCAGATTATATTAGAAAACACTATGCAGTTTAAATTTATTGTGCTACAGTAGTAATGCAGTTTATTTGGTCCTTCCATGACCTCACAAAATTACACCGTATATTACGGTATCAAAGAACTTTACAGACTTCATACAGCACACAGCATTGCGTTTGATACTGAAACCTTACAGCTACAACCAGAGAAAGGTAAGTTACGTCTGCTTCAGCTAGGCAGCTATTCATCACGATCTATTGTGGTGATAGATTGCTTTGATTTAGTAGACAAAGATTGGGATTATCTTATACGTTTCTTTGGTAGCATGAAGAGACACTGGCTCGCCCACAACGCAGTATTCGATCTTGGCTGGTTGCAGGAACACGACATTTACCCTAATGGTCTTGTTAGGTGCAGCATGATAGCCAGTAGATTACTAACCAATGGTATTCCGCAAGTTAAGCATGGTTTAGCTGATGTAGCTTTACGTCACTTAAACAGAGAAGTATCTAAGGAGCAGCAGAGGTCAGACTGGAGTTTAGAGAAACTAACTGAAGAGCAGCTTGAGTATGCTGCCACTGATATCGAGGTATTGCTTGAACTTGACGCTACACTAAATTACAAGATAGCTTCAGCTAGACTGGGCAAGGCATTTACTTTGGAGTGTAATGCACTTCCAGCTATGGCTCAAATGTGGAGAACTGGTTTACCTTGGAATAAGGAATCATTAGAACAATGTCTTGTAGATTATGAAGATGATGCCAAAGAGATGGGTAAGGAGTTCATACGTGAGTTAGATAATGCTTTACCAGAAGATCAGAAACTACCACGGGATGAAGATGGAGGGTTTAATTTACGTGCGAAGGACGAAGGATCTATTCGTTTAGGTACTAAAAAATATAAAGGCTTCAACATAAAAAGCTCTAAACAGTTACTAGAAAAGCTAGAGATACTGCTAAAGTATTCACCCACAGATAGTAAAGGTAAAAAGTCCGTATCTAGAGAAGCATTGCGTAAATGTGCTGCTGATTCTGAAGCGATCCAAACACTTATGAATTGGAAAAAGACAGAAAAGCGTAGACAGATGCTTGCCAGTATCCNGGAAAAGATGGCCGATGATGGTTTTGTTAGAGCATCNTATATGCANCTTGGAGCAGATACAGGAAGAATGTCNAGTATNAAACCCAATAANCANCAGATACCTAGAGACTCTGAGTTTAGACANTGTGTTGAAGCCCCAGAGGGTTGGCTGATTGTTGATGCTGACTTTTCTCAGATGGAGTTACGACTGGCTGCTGCACTTGCTAATGACAAGAACATGATAAGAGCATTTAAAGATGGTGCAGATTTACATGATTATACTGCCGAGCAGATGGGCTGCGATAGACAGATAGCTAAATCAGCGAACTTTGGTTTACTTTATGGGGCTGGTTCGGAAGGTCTACGTAATTACGCAGGTAGTAGTGGGGTATTGATGACGCTTGATGAAGCAGGTAAAGTTCGTGACAACTGGTTAAATGCTTATAGCGGTATCCGAGACTGGCAAAGTAAGAATTATCTTGAAGCAAAAGAGACTAAAGATGATGACTGGGCTGAGACTAGGGTTCCTGTATCTGGCATGAGAAGATTTCTAAAAGGTGATCTTAACAGAATTACAGTTAGATGTAACACGCCCATACAAGGTGCAGGTGCAGCTATTCTTAAATGTGCATTAGGGAAGATATGGTCTAAGGTAAAAGATGCTGGTGAGGATACTGTAAAGATCGCAGCAGCAGTACACGATGAGATACTTCTCTTGGTTCGTGAAGAACACGCAGAGGAGTGGGCTAAAACACTTAAAGAGGTTATGGAATTATCTGAATCCCTATGGTTAGGTGAGATACCTGCATTAGCTGAAGTACAGATAGGTAAAACATGGAGGGAGGTGCACTAATGAGTAAAAGAACAACTAAATTTGAGGAAATGCCTAACACCTTTATAGATTACATGGGTAAAAAACCAAGAGTAAAACTAAAGAGGCGTAGACACACCACCAAAAAGCGTAAAATTAACTTAAATAAACCTCAAGGTTTTTAATACATTTAGCTGTTTATTTCGGGTTTTGTGCTAGAGTAGTACAAGACAGGTTATTTCATGGCTATCGTTCACGGCAACAAAACTTATTTCCAAGTATTAGTCGATCCAAATAGAGCACATTTGGCTCAAGAGTTGGCAGACAAAGAGGGTATAAAAGCTACAGCCTGGGTTAGAAACTTAATCTACTCAGAACTGGAGCGAGCATACCCTAAGTCTGTTTATGATATGGCTAAGGCAGAAGATATAGTTGTATGGCAAAAATCTGTGCGTAAAAGAATTGAAGGTAGGAAAGCTAACAAAACATGAAACCAGTTAAAAGAAGTACACAGGACAAGCGTAATCTCAAAAAGGTAAAAAAATGGAAGTGTAAACAACTTATGAAGACTTTTTTAGATCACACTCTTAGAGGTGTAGAGCACTACATAAATATAAAAGATGACTATACAGCCTACGTTACATACGAGGGTAATCATGAGTTATCTGTTAGTCAAAAGTTAGAATTAACTAAATATAATTTTAGAATAAGTCAAATACATAAAAAAGTGCTTAGCCAGTTTTCTCACGCAGACGTTGAAGCAGCGATTTTAGATGATTAAACTTTTCTTTTCTTTTTTCTTTTGCTTTTAAATCAGATAAAGCCACCTCTAGTTCTACTAGACGAAGCAAGGCACCAGATAGTACGGTCTCACTTTTTGCGTGGTTTTTTATCAGGTCTATACAAAAAGCCTTTAGTTTATCCATATCCTCACAAGCCATGATCTCTCTACACCTTAACTCTACCGTAAGCTCTGTCTCAGGCTCTAAGTTACCAAAGATCATTTTCATAAAGCCCCTATCTCTCATATCACTGTAGACTTGTAGTAGAGCCTGGGAACATTCTTGCTTCGATAAAACTTACTGCCTGATCGTCTATCGTATTGTCTGTTTGTCTAGATACTGCCTTCAGTAGATCAATAATTAACCTCTTCATTGCCTTGGATTTTATAAATACAAGAAGGATAGGTTTTAAAATTTTTACCATTTGATTGTGTTATCTATCTAAAACATACCAGATATTAACGATTTTGACCTTCTATCCTACTTACTGCTTTTTCAAGTTGGTTTAATCTATTAAATAATTCTCTAATATCTCGTTCTCTTCTATTGCTTACGTTAGATAGTACCATAAGAAAGGCGGTAGCTGCTGCCCCTATTAACGCTCCATATACCTCTGGCATTGATTTAAGCTATATTTATGTATAGTATGACTAATAAATCCTAGTTATGGCAGAGAAACCAAAAGATTCCTCTCAAAAAACAAAAGAATTAGAGGATGACAAGCCTGACTATCAGGAGAAAATTACCTTTTTAGTTTCGACTGTAGCTCAAGCCTTTATTTTAACTTGGTGTCTATTAGTTTTATCTCTTGGATATNTAAAACTACCCAATAAATTATTNGGNATNGANATNCCAGANCAGCCAAGAGTNGATAGCACTTTTGCTGCTGGNNTNNTNGGNAATATTNTAGGTGGGNTAGGTATTAGTGTTAATGCTGCACANGGAGCAAAGAANAAGAAGAAAGAAGAAGGAGAAAACGGTTTCAANACTAACAACTCTGGNGGNTANCAAACNATTATTATTAAACAACCAATCGAGTTAATNACACANAANCCTGATGTTATCANGGCTGACCGCACTCCTCCAAAACAATGAAAAAACTACTNCCATTNTTATTNNTNNTATCNGCACCAGTGTATGCAGATATAAAACAAGAGTTTGTAACTTCTGCNCAGATNAGTGTAGATATGCCTTATGTNGTTACNAATAAGGTAGGAACTACATATTCATTAAGTGGAAATAACATTACACCATCTGTAACTGTAGGAGATACCACAACATCAGGAAAGATCGGTGGGATTAATGTTGGTTCGTTATCTAATGGCGTTCCAGCTATGATTCAAACAGATACAACCATCACTACAGCAGGATCAGCGTTTTCAAAAACTGAATCGGTAACAATGGGAGATGCTACACCATCTGCTGTAACTCCTTCTAGCGGTATAGCAGCTTTACCAGTTCTAGGTGGACAGACCACTGTCGGATCTGGAGGAACTCTTGGATCTGGAGCAATGACTTCTCTATCGTCAGGTGTTCATACCTGTTCTGGTGCGTTTGGATCAGGTTCTAGTTGTATAGGATCTACTAGAGTTACTATCACTATAGATTGAATGATTCTTCCCATAGTATCTGTCCTACTGGCAATTTTAATTTATGGCACTTGTTCTTTTGCGTTATATAAGGTTTTCCTTGATAGGAGCAATACTTATATGGATAGACTTCGCAGAAGCCGTGCCCGTAGTTCCTCAATTTCGGACAGGAACTTCAACAACTACTAGCACATCTGAATCAATAATTAATGAAACGATCACAAGTCATCAATATCGCACAGGATACTCCTACGCAGCATCAGGACACAATATCGAATCTGAAACGGGATATATCAACCCTACTCCTACGACTACGAATGAACAAACAGTCGGGGGAGTAAATTTTAATTGG
>FUFK010041174.1_pt1 | contig 36591 bp, 51 predicted proteins | sample 1021851 | NCBI WGS metagenome assembly FUFK01 (sample SAMEA51879418, study PRJEB19060) | metagenome | reverse complement strand
CTACATATTTTATGCTTGATGGTAGTGAAGTAAAAACTATTGTTAACCAAACAATGGAGTTTCAAGACAATGTTAAACTTGCTATTGGTAATAGTGAAGATTTAACTATTGATCATAACGCTACAAACTCAAGGTTAATTAATTACACTGGAAACTTAAGAATAGTAAACAGTGCAGATGACGGAGACATAACATTTGAATCTGACGATAATTCTGGAGGTGTAGAGACTTATTTTTATTTAGACGGTGGTAATAACAATATAGTTTTTCAAAAAGATATAATATTTGTAGACAATGAAAAAGCTATATTTGGTAGTGGTAGTGATTTACAAATATATCACGATGGTAGTAATTCTTATATCCAAGATACAGGTACAGGAAATTTAATAATAACAGGTTCAAGTTCAATACAATTAAAATCAGCAGGGGATGAATTTTATATGATTGGTAATGCAGATGGGCAAGTTGCTTTATATAATAATGGTATTAAAAAGTTTGAAACTTCATCCACTGGAGTAGCAGTTACTGGTGGTATAACATTAAGTGGAANTGTCNAGGGTAGAAAAATACCTTTTGTGTTTAGAAGTAGTTTTGATGATTCNGCTGGTAGNACNTCAATCTTTGTAATACCTTTTGATGCAAATGTAGAAACAACAGTTTCAGGTGCTGATGAAGAACACATAATTATTGCACCATATGCAGGGGAATTAACAAAGGTACAATGGAAGCACGTAAAAGGTACTTTAGATACTGGTTTTACAACAGAGTTATTTTTATATGTTAATGGATCACAACAAACAAGTAGTGGTGAATTAACAGCATCAAGTGATGCAATTACTTGGTCGCCAACAAGTAGTAATACATTTTCAGCAGGTGATGAATTAATGATAGCATATCAAAAAAGTGCAACATCTAAAGACTGGGAACACGTGTCAGTAAGTGTTGTATTTAGTTTTACAAGTTATAATATTTAAGTTATGGGATATTTTGAACAAATAGATACAAGTAAATTGAATTGGAAAACAGATGGTGAAATTCGTAGGGTAAATGGTGGGCTTACATTAGTGCCTCATATAAACGGAACGGATGATGATTTATACAAAGCCATTATTGAAGAAGTTTTGGCTCTTGACTGGAAGCACTATAAACTATATTTAGTTGGTGGTGTTTTAGAGGGGTGGCAAACACACGATATAGATATATGTGTNACTGGTGAAATAGANGATGATTTAATACCACTAATGGAAGCTGTTGAAAAATTAGGTTGTATTGATATATATTATGTTAAATCATATGATGAAATAAAAGGTGGCACAAATAGAGTATGGGAGTTTGCAAGACCAAATGATAGAAGATGTGCTGGTAGTCCTAGGTATCTAGGCAACTGGCGTACTGATGGTTTATTTTGGACTGTACATAAATTTAAAGAAAATGGTAGAGAATATACTAAAGAACCTTTATCTTTAAATTAAAATTTAAAAATAATAATTATGAAAAAAATTAGTCAAGAAGAATTAAACTACATCAAAGAAATTTTATCAAGTATTGCATACAACGACCAAAAGATAGGTTTCAAAAATAGAAAGATACAAGTTTTAGATGCTGAAATAAAACAACTGTATAAAGATACCTTTCAATTAGAAGCAGACCAAAAAAACCATATGGATAAACTTGAAGAAAAATATGGTAAAATAACAATTAATTTAGAAGATGGAAGTATAACAAAAGATGAAAAACAAGATTAGTGAAGATACAAACGTAACATTAGATTTAAAAACTATTGGTATTATTATCGGTGGAGTGGTTGCTATTGCAACAACATACTTTACTTTACAAAGTAGTGTAGCATCAAACACTNAAGATATACAAGCAATAAACAACAANACTGTAAACCCNATCGAATGGGATTACAAAGACAAATTANTNAGATCAAGCATTGANAAAATAGAATCTGATGTTATGACTGTAAAAGAAGATGTTAATGAAATAAAAGAATCTCTAGAAAAAATAGATGAGAGATTATATGAAATACGTAAAAATTAAAAAAATATGTGTAGCGATTGTCCTTTTTGTATCGGCTGCGAGTTTGGCACAAACTGAATCTATTTCAATAGTTCAGTACACTGCAAGTTTCGCACAAGAAATATCTTTAGATGACTACAAAGATTATAATGTAGAAACTCTATTTATGTCTAAATCAAAAAAAATATTTGACAAAAACAAAATTCAGTATTTACCTACTGTTATATTATATAATGATGGTGAAGAAGAATTGAGAATAGAGGGTAATATAAGATTAGAACTGCCAGAAAATTGGAAGCAATTAGTAAACGAACATATAGACTTATTATTGCAGCAACGCTTTTAAGTACGTTTACATTTGCACAAATAGAAAAAGATAAACAATTACATTTTGCAGCTGGGTTAATAAGTGGATATGTTGGTGAAAAAGTATTTGATACACCTGAAAGTCCTATTATTAGTGCCTTTGCTGTTGGTTTAGGTAAAGAATTATACGATGAAATAAGTTATGGTGGTTTTGATGACTTTGATTTATTTGCAACTACACTAGGTGGTGTTGTTATATATTTAGTAAACAAACCAAAAAAAAATAAATTAACTAATAAAATATTATATGCAAAGACTGATTACACTTTTTATGATACTTATTACGAGCTTGACTTATACACAAGTTATAACACAAGACAAATTAAAAAAAGTAAGAAAGAATAACATATTTAAAAAAGCATTTAAGTATTCTACATTTTACGGTGCATACTCACAAACAAATTCAATACAAGCACCACAAACATTTATAGTAACACAAGACAATGTACTTATAGAAACTACTAAACGCTACCCATCAGATATGATGATGACATATGGTTGGCGTAAATTAGCACACTTTCAATATGAAGATAGAGATAAATTTTATGATGGTGATGAAAAAAACGCTAGTGTAAAATCAAGCATAGGTGCTTATAAAGGTTTAGAATATTTAGTAGAGTATTCACGTGGTAGGCAACAAGGTAGAGAATTTAATAACCAAGAAATATTTGTAAGGTATCTTGCAAACTATTGGTTAATTAAGGGTGAGTACCAAAAAAATGAACTTGTAGATATAGATTATAAAAGTGCAGAGTTAAGACTGCGTTTACCTATCGGTAAAAAGTTGAGTTTAAGTGCTGGTGCAATATATCGTACATACGAAAAAGCATACGGTCATAACCCTGTACAAAAATACCTGGAAGAAAACCCTTGGTGGGTTTTAGCATATGATTACGCTGGGCATACAGATAGTTTATATGAAATGGTTGATGTTTTTACTGGTGAAAGTATGGGGTATGATTATCAGTGGTTCAACCAAGATGGGCAACTAATCGCAGCTAGTGATGCAGATTATCGAATGGGTGTATTTCAAAATGTAGTAAACAGATATAATCGTGAACAACTTTCAATGATTGGTGGTTTTTCTGATCTTGCACCAGTTTTTGGAATTGATTTCTACCACTATAAAAAAAGTCATTGGTTGCACTTATACGGAAGTGTAATGACAAAACATAAATTAATGAGTGGTGATGAAAGATATTCGTATGGTAATTATGTAGATGGTGAATGGATTGACTATTCGGCTGGTGGTGTGTTTGGTTTTAGATTTGGAAAATTCGGTGTTTTTAGCGAACTTACACTACAAAGGTATTGGGATAGAAACATCAAACAAATTAAAGTAGGAATAAATTTTAAAATATGATACATTTTTTAGAACACCTGACTGGTATGTGTGGTGAACCACACCTTAATTTATTAACCTTGTTTTTTATTTTTATATTATTTAGAACTATATACAAAAGAAAAACAAACATTTAAAATTATATTATGTGGAAATTAACAAAAAAGTATTTCTATGACTTGTGGATATATATGTGGAGTTTGACAACGGTAGATGAAAGAGCAAAAGCGACAAGCAAAGAAATAAAGCGTAGAGCAAAAAATGTAAAAAAAGAACTTCAAGATGTTGGTAAAGCAGTCAAAGAAGTTGGAAATCAAATAGGTGATATAGATGATGCAGTAATGGGTAAAAAAAGAAAGGGTAGAAAAAATGGAAAAAATAAGTGAACATATTTCTTATAAGGAAGCAGTATATAGTGCTACTGCAAAACGTAAAGGCATAGACAATAAACCAACAAAAAAACAAGTTGAAAATATGAAGTTGATTGCTGAAAAAGTTTTTGAACCATTAAGAGAATGGGTAGGTGGTCCAATTAAAATAAATAGCTTCTTTAGAAATAAAGCTACAAATCAAGCTGTTGGTGGATCGTCGTCATCTATGCATTGTCAGGGTTTAGCAATTGATCTTGACGACATATATGGTTACAAGACAAATGCTGAAATGTTTTACTATATATGTGAAAATTTAGAGTTTGACGTTGCTATATGGGAATTTGGTGATGATGAAAACCCAAATTGGGTTCACGTAAGTTATCGACCAGGTGCAAACAGAGGTAAAATATTAAAGGCAGTAAAAGAAAGAGGTAAAACAAAATACTTATATTTTAAAATATGAGCAAAAAAAAGTTTTCTGAAACTAAAGTTGGCAAATTTCTTTTAGACAAAGGAAGCAATTTATTTAATGTTGTAGGTGATGTACTGCCTAACAATGGTGTTTTAGGTGTTGTAAAGAACTTAATTGAAAAAGATGATACAATACCTCAACAAGATAAAGATATTGCATTAGAACTCATAAAACAAGACCAAATAGAAATGCAAGAGGTTACTAAAAGATGGGTTGCTGATGCAAGTGCTGGGTGGCTACAAGCAAACGTAAGACCATTAACACTTATATTTTTTAGTGTTGCTTATGTTGTAGGATGGTATTTAGATTATCCACTTGAAAGTATTACTGGTTTGTTAAGTCTGATAGTTGGTGCTTATTTTGGAAGTCGAGGTGTTGAAAAAGTTATGGGTAACAACAGACATAAGTAATGCCACGTAAAGCAATAGTAAACATATACAAAAGTAAATCAAGAAAACGTAAAGGCATACACACCAAAACTAAAAGTAGTAAAGTAAAGACAAGTAAAAACTACTTTAAAAAATATAAAGGACAAGGTAGATAATATATCTTATAAGTTATTTATATTTATTAGTTATATATATTTACTAGTAATTTATATAGTAGTACTTATATATTAATATAAAAAAATATTTCAAATGGCAAAGAGAAAACAACTAATAAAAAAATTAGATACTGTTTTTTCAGAATATATAAGAANAAGATATGCTAAAAACGATATTGCTGAGTGTTTTACTTGTGGCAAGACTGATCACTACAAAAAACTACAATGTGGACATTTTCAATCAAGAAAGCATTATTCTACTAGATGGAATGAGGATAATTGCCAGGTACAGTGCGTTGGTTGCAATATGTTTAAGGGGGGTGAACAATATAAGTTTGGTATGAAATTAGGTGAAAAAAAAGCAAAAAAACTTTATATGTTAGCCAAGGAAACAAAAAAAATAACTAACTTTGAATTGCTTGAAATGATTGAGCATTATAAGAATTTAAACGCATCCCTCACTTCTTCATAGAGGGTTTATTTATGTTTATTTAGAAGAAAGGGGGGTTTCTCATTACCCCCTTTTTTTTTATTTCAATATTTTTTTATATATTTGTTTTATAAATAAATAAATAACATAAATAAAATGCCAAAAACAATAGAACTTAAATCAGTAGGTTGCCATATAGACATAACAGGTAACATATACCCAACATTGAAAAATGGTGAACCAGATTACAAGAACCCTACACCCTTAAAAGAATGTAGTCAAGAATGGTTTGACAAATTAGAGGGCGTTGATAAATGGTGTGTTAGATTTTTTACACCCAACTTTTATGAATAAAGGTGATATTTATAAAGAGCATTTAATTTGGTTAAAATACGTAATCAAATTAGGGGCAAACAAAACAGATGCAAAAGATATTGTTAGTCAAATGTATTTAAAAATTTTAAACAAACTAAATAATGGGTTAAACATTAATTACGAAGATTCTTTTAATCACATATATATCATTAACACATTAAGAAGTTTATTCATTAATAAAAAAAGAAAAGATAAAAAAGAAATGCTTACTTTAAGAATAGATAGAAATGGTGATGTGGTTGCTATGAACAAAGAGGGAATGTTTTTAAATGCTAAACCTTTAAAATTAAAATCACCACAGTATTATGATTTTTACAAATTACATAAAGAATTAGAAAGAAGATTAGATATAATACAAAAAACTAATAGAAATTTGTATTTCATAGATCAAAATATAGAAATGTTTAAAGATATATATTATAATACTGACGGTAATCTAACTAAATATGCAAAGGATAAAAAAAAAAGTTACTGGCAAGTATATCATAATTTTAAAAACATAAAAAAGTTAATAAAAGAAATTTAATAAATTTATAATATCATCAATAAACAAAAATATAAACAAAAAATGAAAGCAGTAGCAATATCTTATTTTGGTTTGATATTGATAATTGCTTACTTAATACTTACTAAATGAAACAAATAATAAAATACGAAATAGAATATCACTTTCTAAATATGGAACCAATAGAAAGTTATGATTTTAGAGTACAAACTGTAATGGCTACAACACCAGAAGAAGCAATAGAAGCGATTAAAAAATCTGCACCTATTGGTTCTAAAGGTTTTAAAATAGTAAATTATGACAGGTAGTGCAGATTTATCAAGACTAAGACAAGCAGAAATTGAAGCGCTTAGAAAAAGAATACAAGAAGTTGAAAAAGAAAATACTAATATATTAGAAGAACTTGATCTTGTTGATGCTGAGAATAACACATTATATAATAAAATAGAAAAATTAGAAAAAGAAAATAAACAATTAAAAAAAACAATTTATGACTTACAAAGGAAAAATTAAAAGCATAGAAGCTAAAGAAAGTTGGGTAACTGATGGTAAAGAATGGACTAAATATGTGTTTACATTTGATAATGGGCACGCACCATTTGTTTATAGAACAGATAAACTTAATTACAAAATAGGGTCAGTGGTAGAATATGATACTGATACTAATGCGCAAAAAGCAAAGATAATTACTAAAAACCCAAAAGAAGAAGAAAGTGTTAAGCTAGAATACAAAAAAACTGATGATGTTCAAACTTATATCATTAGACAAAGTAGTATGAATAGGGCTACCGATTTATACCAGGGGCAGTTGTTTGACTGGGAAAAAGAAGAAAATAGAAATAAATTAATTACATTAGCAAGAGAAATAGAAAAATACGTACACAATGGATAAAATAAAATTTATAAGTGGTTTGTACCCAAAACCAGCAAAAGTAGATTGGGTAAAAAGTGATGTTTCAGTAAACATAGAATTATTAATTGAAGAACTTAATAAGTTAAAACCAAAAGCAATNAAGGGTTTTATAAATCTTTCTTTATGTGAAAGTAAAGCTGGTAAACAATATTTTAAGTTAAACGATTATAAACCAAAAGAAGTAACAACTGCTGATCATAGTCCTGATAGGGATGATTTGCCATTCTAAAATATAATTATGAAAGAATATTGGGTACATAGAACTACAAGTTTACATCAATCAGCGGGTGTTGTTCATATAGAATGTGAGGTATGCAACTGGGATGGTGAGGATAAAATATATCTTGAATGGGATGCACAAGCTTTGATAGATGATATACCAGCACTTTTTGATTTTGCTATGAAAGCGAGAGAAGAAGCTGAAAAAAATAGAGTAAAAAAATATAAAGAATTTAAAAAGAAATTATAATGCCAATAAGCAACGAAATATTTGAAAGTTATAGAATTGAAGAAAGGGCAAAGGAACAGTTAAGAGCATTAAGACTTTTAGCAAAACAAGGATATACCATTTTAGATCTTGAGGGTAATATAATAAATAAACATAATATAGATGATGAAAACAAACCAAAATGGTGGTACAAAAGAGTCAGAGGAAATAAATAATTTAAAAGAAAAAATTATTTGGTTTGAATTGTTTGTAGATTATATTTACCATAGTGATTTTAAAAACTATAAAAAAGCATCAAGCTACGCAAACAATTCTATGACAAATGCTGATTAACTATGACAAGCAAATNGANAAGCTGATAAGAGTNCGNAAGGGTGAAGTATCAGAGGGTTACAAATTAGACATACCAGAAATAGATGAATACTTTAGATTTAAGAAATCTAATTTTAACTTGATATTAGGACACGCCAATTCAGGAAAAACAACAATTACTCTTTACTTGATGTTGTTATATAGTGTGGTTCATAAATTAAAATGGTTGGTATTTTCAAGTGAGAATGATCCACACCAAATGATAAAAAAACTTATAGAGTTTTTAGAAGCAAAACCAATCAACCTAATAAAAGAAGAAGAATTTAATAAACAAGCTAAATTTGTATATCAACATTTTAAATTTGTAGATACACAAGAACTTTATACTTATAAGCAACTAATTAGTTTAGGTGAAAGTATAAACAAAGTTTGGAAGTATGATGGTTTTTTAATTGATCCTTACAACTCTTTAGCTATTGATAGAAATGTTTTAGGTGGTATAAACAAACACGATTACGATTACCAAGCTACAAGTGAAATGAGAAACTTTTGTAAAAAAGAAAATGTTTCTATTTGGCTTACAACACACGCAGCTACAAACGCCCTTAGAATAAAACACCCAATAGGACATCCATACGCTGGGCATCCAATCCCGCCACTAGCAGCTGATGTTGAGGGTGGGGGCAAGTTTGTGAATAGAGCAGATGATTTTATTGTAATTCACCGATATACACAACATCCTACCGAATGGATGAATTTGCAATTACATATTAGAAAAATTAAGGATGTTGATACTGGTGGCAGACCAACACCAATAGAGACGCCTATAATATTAAAGAGCATAAAAAATAATGTTGGTTTTGAAATAGATGGAAAAAAAACCGTACTTTTATCTTTATTGGAAAGAATAAAAGCACCGTTTTGAATGTCTTAGAGAAACTAACCAACAAACATAAAGACTGGATTGCAATTGTTAAATCATTTGGGGTTGATGATTACGCTGAAGATTTAGTCCAGGAAATGTACGTAAGAGTGATAAAATATTTACGTAATGGTAAAGATTTATCATACGGTGATGACATAAATTATTACTATATATATATGATGTTAAGGCATATGACTACAAACTTGCAAATAAAAAAGTCTAAATTTAATGTTATAAATATAGATAACTATATAAATAAAATAGGAAAACAAACACCAATGGGTTTTAACATAGAAGAAAAATATAAACAAGTAATAAAAAAATTAAACGAATTGCATTGGTACGACAAACAAGTATATGAAATAATAGAGGGTGGCACAAGCATAAAAGAACTATCAGAAAAAAGCCACATTAGTTATTATAGTTTATATAGAACATACAATAAAGTAAAAAAAATATTAAAAGAAATTTTATAAAGTTAAAAATGATTATATATCCTGAACACATACTTGATGAAAAATATAAGGGGCAGCATAGAAAAAAAACTAATTTGACCATAAACACCCCAAGAAAATGGACTGATAAAGAAGAACAACACGCTTTACATCTAAAGACAATGGGTTTTAATTGTGAGTATATTTCAAGATGTTTAGATAGAAACACAACAAGTGTTGCAATAAAACTAAAACGATTAGCTAAAAAGAAAGATGATTATAATGAAAAACATCGACAACAAAAATACAACTTAAACAAAAAATTTCTACAAATTATTAAGGCAAATACTGTTTTAGACTTGTACGCTGGTAATAGTTGGTATGTTAATAAAGTTAAGAATTTAACAACCAATGACAAAGATAAAAAGTTCAACACAGATTATAATGTTGATGCATCTAAACTAATTGCCAAACTATATTATGAAAACAAAAAATATGATATAATAGATTTAGATTCTTACGGTAGTGCGTATGATTGTTTTGAATTATGTTTTAGAATGGCAAAAAAAGGAATAATAATTACTTTAGGTGAATTTGGTCATTTAAGATGGAAAAGAACTGACTTTGTAGAGAAAAAATATAACATTACTGATTTAAAAAATTTTAATTTTCAAAACATTAATAATAAAATAATTGAAAAAGCTAAACAAAATAATTGCAATTTAGAATTAGTTTTTTTGGGTAATTATAGAAACATAAAAAGAGTATATTATAAAATTATATAAAAAAGTTTTTACACAGTGATACAAATAATAAATAAAGATTTTAGAGATTGTAAAATACCAAAAGGTTTAACCATTACAGATCCACCTTATAATCAAAAATATCATTATAATAATTACAAAGATTCTTTGAAAGAAGATGAGTACATTGAGTTACTATCTAAAATACCTGTACCTTGTGTTATAATTCATTATCCTGAAGAAACAATAAATCTTTTACCAAAAGCTATAAAAGTTAAATGTGAGCAAGTAGTATGTTGGGTTTATAATAGTAACACAAGTAAGCAAAGTAGATTGATAAGTTGGTGGGGTTGTAAACCTGATTTTAAAAAAGTAAAACAGCCGTATAAAAATCTTAATGACAAAAGAATACAAAAAAGAATAGCAGAGGGAAAAATAGGTGCAAGTCTATATGATTGGTGGGAAATAAATCAAGTAAAAATGAATGCTAATGAAAAAACTCAACACCCTTGTCAAATTCCTGAACAAGTAATAAGAAAAATAATTAAAACAACGGCTGAAGAAAATCAAACAATTATAGATGTTTTTGCAGGTAGTGGCACAACAAGTAAGGTAGCTTATGATTTAGGTTATGATACTATAAGTTATGAGATAGATAAAAAATATTGTGAAATAATAGAAAAAAGAATTAACATAAATCAAATAAAGTTATTATGAAATTAGGTGATTTAGTATATTATATAACAAAGTACACTGGCATCAGGTATGTATGGAAAAAAATTTTTCCTGGATGTAAGTGTGATGAACGCAGAAAAAAATGGAACAAGATAAAACTTTAGACAAAAAAACTTGGGATGAAGTACACGCAAGAATTAACAGTGAAATAACACTAGAAGATTTTAAAGTTATGTGTGAACTACACGCAAAGTATTACAACCATAAATATAGTGAGCCAAACTTTTGTAGTTGTAATAATAAAGAAATTAAAAGATGGATAAAACAAGTGAATGAAGTATTTGAAAAATAATGGTAATGCCATTTCACATAATAGATAATATGGCAAAATTAGATACAATACATCAATTTGAAAAAGCAATAGTTGCGATACTAAATTTGGATGGGTGGAATTTAAAATGGAGTGGTGCAAAGTATGAACATTATGACGCTAAAGGTTATACAGCAAAAGGTTTTCCAGTAGTTATTGAAATGAAATTTAGAAATGATTACTATGAAAATAAGCTACTTGAAAAATACAAGTATGATAAATTGATGGAAATGGACGAGGATATTGTTAAGTTGTATTTTGTAAACGATCCTAATGGCAACTATTTTTTTTGGTTAAACAAATTAGATGTTGGCAAACCTAAAGACTTTTGGTGTCCTGAAACTTCTTTNTGGGGCAGTAAGAAAGTAAAAAAAAAATGNTATCTTTTAAATGAAAAANAATCNGTAATTAAAAACATAAATAAATGAATATAAANCAAAGACTATATTATGAANCNCAATTTAATTTNNTAGGACATACNCTTTGCAAGATGTTTGAAGAATTAGATAAAGAAAACCCTAGAAGAAAAAACTTGGGTAAAATGATGGANTGTTTAACAAATATGTACAGCTTTACAAATACACTTTTNATAGATGATATGTNTAAAACTAAAAGAATACAATANTTAGAAAACACCTATGATAAAGACATACAAAAATTAAATAACAAAATAAATGAACTCAATAACACTATTAGATTCAACAACTTGGAAGAAAGCAGATTTGCTGAAAGAAATGGCAAGCGATGATTTTTATTATAACTATCTCGGTAAAACAACATTAAGTAGTTCTGTAATAAAGAAGTTAAGAAAAAGTCCTAAGAGTTATGCTTATACAATAAAGTATGGTGATCCTATTACAAAGGCATTATTACTTGGAAGACTTTTACACTTGTCAGTTTTAGAACCAGAAGAATTTGAAAAATATACTTTTGTAGATTGTAAGTCAAGAACAGCTAAAGTATTTAAAGATACTGTATTAAAAAACAAAGATAAAGAACATACCATATTTACCACAAAAGAAAGAAGTGAAATAGAAAGATTACAAGATGCTTTATTTAGAAATGAACAAGCACTTAAATTACTAACAAATTGTAAGTATGAAGTACCAAGTATTGATTACATAGAGGGCATACCATTCCGAGGTAAAGCAGACATATTATCGAAAGGCAATAGAATAGTAGATTTAAAAACTACATCATCAATACACAACTTTGCAAACCCACGTTCACAATATAGTGCATATGCTTACGATTATGATATTCAAGTGTATATCTATTGTAAGTTATTTAAAATGAAGCCAAAACAATTTCAATTTCTTGTTATAGATAAACAGAGTTGTGATATTGGTATCTTCAATGTAGGAAATGACTTCTATGAAAGTGGTAAAAAGAAAACACTTGAAGCCATAGAAAGATACAAGATGTTTTTTCTTGAAGATGTTGATTTAGATAGTTATACAATTAGTGGCACATTATGAAACCAAATAAAATAAAAATAAATAAAATAAAAGAAAACACATCCAACCCTAGATTTATTGGTAAAGATAAATTTAAAAAGTTGGTAAAGAGTTTGCAAGAATTTCCTGAAATGCTAAAGCTAAGACCAATAGTAGTTGATAATAACAACATCATACTTGGTGGTAATATGAGATATAAAGCAGCATTGGAATTAGGTATGGAAGATATATGGGTTATACAAGCTGATGATTTGAGTGAAAAACAAAAACAAGAATTTATTATTAAAGATAATAGTAGTTTTGGTGATTGGGATTTTGAAATACTTGCCAATGAATGGGATATAGAAAGCTTAGAAGATTGGGGTGTAAATGTGCCATCAATAAAAAATACTGAACTGTTATCTGGTTTAGAATATAAACCAATGTATTATGAACCTAAAGAAATACCAAACATAAATTTACAAGATTGCATTGATCTAACTAAGTATAAGGAAAAAATAAAAGCACTTGATGAATACAAACTAAGTAGTGAACAAAAAGAAATACTTAAAATGTTTGCATATAGATTTATCAAAATAGATTTTGAACAAGTTGCAAATTACTATTATTTCAATGCAAGTGATGAAGAACAAAAAGCAATAGAAAGACTAAGACTTATTTTAACTGATAATGGTCTGAATGGCTTTATACAAGATGACTTAATTAGAATATTGAATTTTACAGATGAAGATATAAGATGATAGATATATTTATACCATCATATCATAGACCAACTAAAGTAAAAACTGCAAAGTATTTTGTAAAAAGAGGTTATGATAGTAAAAAAATACACGTTTTTATTGATGATGAAACTGATGATATAGATATTTACAAAAAAGAAATGGCTAAACTAAATTGTAATCTACATATATTCAATATGAAAGAAGCAAGAGATAGATATGATTTTGTGCATAGACAAAGTAAATCAAGAAGAAGTGCAGGTCAATGTAGAAATATGTTTTATGATATTGCAAAAAAACTAAATATAGATTTTTACTTAGTAATTGATGATGATACAAGAGTATATGAAGTAAAACCATTTGCAATATACACAAGGGGTGCTGAACTAGAAGATTTAGTTAAAGTGTTTATGGGTGTAAAAGAATTTATGCAAAGACAAAAAATAGGACTATTTGGGTTAAGTCAAACTGGTGATATGTTTAGTGTGCCTGATTATAAAATATTTAGAAACAAGGTAATGAACACAACATTTGTAAACACCAAATATATATATAGGGGTGAAAGGGCTATACAAGATAATGATACTTCACAATTTGTAGGTATAATGAATGAGGGGTTGTTTACTGGAAGTGTGGCAACTGGCTTAACTTTGAATCAAGAACAAAGTGCAACACAAAAGGGTGGCTTGACTGAATTGTATAATGAAAACAAATTATTAAATAAATCATTAGTAATACCAATACAATTTCCAAGCTTGTGTTATGCTGAAAGACAAAAGAAAAATGGTGGAAGATTGCACCATAAAATTTTACATAGATATTTAATGCCTAAAATTATAAAAGGAAAAAGAACAAACATAGCGTGGGATAGTTATGAAGAAGATTACCCATTCACTAATGAACCAAAAAGAAAATGAACAAAACCGAACACCATAAAAAAGCATTATTAGAAGCACTAGAAAAATCTTTAGGTGTTGTAACAACTGCTTGTAAAATAGCTGGAGTAGGAAGAACAACATACTATGAATGGTATAAAGATGATCTAGACTTTAAAAGCAAAGTTGATGATTTACAAAATGTTGCATTAGACTTTGCTGAATCACAATTACATAAACAAATAGCTGATAACTCTACACCAGCTACAATATTCTATTTAAAAACTAAAGGTAAAAAAAGAGGATATGTTGAAAGACAAGAAATCACTGGTGCTGATGGCACACCAAGTAATGTCAAAATAGAGATAATAAGAAATGAAGATAAGCCTAAAGACTAATATAGTATTTGAAAATTTAGTTGATAGTGATAAAAAGATTATAATTAATCAAGGTGGAACCAGGTCAGGAAAAACATTCAACATTCTTTTATATATTATTTTTTATTATTGTCTTAATAACTCTAATAAGACTATCACTATTTGTCGTAAGACTTACCCAGCATTAAGGGCAACAGTATTAAGAGATTTTATTAATATATTACGTGAGCATAATTTATATAATGAGGATAATCACAATAAGTCAAGTAGTGAATATAATCTTTTTGGAAACCTAATAGAGTTTATTTCTTTAGATCAACCAGTAAAAGTTAGAGGGCGTAAAAGACATTTGTTATTTATCAATGAAGCAAATGAATTGTTTTGGGAAGACTGGCAACAACTACTATTTAGAACAAGTGATAAAATAATACTTGACTATAACCCAAGTGAAGAATACCATTGGATATATGACAAGATAATACCACGTGAAGATGCAAACTTTCTAAAAACAACTTACAAAGATAACCCATTTTTAGAGCAGTCCTTAATAGATGAAATAGAAAGACTTAAATATACTGATGAACAATATTGGCAAATATATGGACTTGGTGAAAAAGGTATAAGCAAGGCAACAATATTTAATTATGTAGAATGTAACCAAGTGCCTTTTGAAGCTGAGGTAGTTTCGTTTGGTATGGACTTTGGTTTTACTAATGATCCTACTGCACTTGTAAAAGTAAGCAAACTAGATAACAACTTATACATAGAAGAATTACTTTACAGAACAATGATGACTACTGGTGATATACACAACTTCTTAAAAGGTAAAGTAAAGCGTGAACCAATATATGCTGATAGTAGTGAACCAAGAATAATAGAAGAACTAAGAAGAATGGGTTGGAGTATTAGAGCAAGTTTAAAAGGTAGAGATAGTGTAAATGCTGGAATAGATTTACTAAAAAGATTTAAGATACATATACACAAAGATAGTACCAATGCTATACAAGAGTTTAGAAATTATAAATGGTTGGAAGATAAAACAGGTAAACTAACAAACAAACCTGAAGATAAAAATAATCATATAGCTGATGCAGTAAGGTATGCAACGTATTCAATACTAAGCAAACCCAACTTCGGTAAATATGCAATTCGTTAAAAATATAAAGTAACCTTTATAACCCTTACAGAAATGTAGGGGTTTTTTGTTTATTAAAAATAATTTTGTATATTAGAGTAAATAAATATAAATAAATATGAATCACTTTATGAATAACGGTATTGAATACCTAAGAAAAAAAAGAAAACACCCAGCTTTAAAAGATGGTTGGGATAAGTTGTCAAGAGAACAACAAGTACAACAAATGCTTTACTGGAAACAAAAAAGGTAAAGTAGTTTTTTCATTATATGTTTAGTTTAATTAAGGGCAGTTGCAAGACTGCTCTTTTTTTTTATAAATTAGTAAATAAAATTGTTATATAATTATGAGAATACAAATCAACGTGCCTGAAAGTTTACACGAAATTACACTTGGGCAGTATCAAGAATACCTGGAAGCACAAGAAAAAATAGATGATGATTACCAGCTAGGATCAAGGATGATAGAAATATTTTGTAATATTCCAGTTAAAGATGTTTTTCAGTTTCGTATGAGCCATATTACAAGCATACAAAAAACATTAATTAAAATATTTGAACACAAAACAGAAACTCTAATAAATAGATTCAAGGTACACGATATTGAGTTTGGCTTTATACCTAGTTTAGATGAAATGACTTTTGGTGAATATGTTGATATTGATACTTACATAAAAGACTGGAAGCAAATGCACAAAGCTATGGCAGTTCTATATAGACCAATAGATACAAGGTATGAGGATAGATATAGTATTGTTAATTATGATGGTAAAGAAACAGACATTATGAAAGATATGCCATTAGCAGTTTGTTTTTCTTCCATTGTTTTTTTTTACAATTTAGGGATAGAATTGTCTCAAATTATGATGGGTTATATGGAAATGATGACATCGACCCAAAGACAGGAATTGGAAGCTTTGGAGTTAAATGGGGGTGGTATCAGTCAATTTTCGCACTCGCTAAAGGTGATGTTAGAAGATTTGAAAATATCACTGGACTAAATATGCATCAGTGTTTGATGGCATTAGAGTTTATGAAAGAAAAAAACGAATTAGAAATGAAACAAATAAAAAATAGAAGATGAGTGGCGCAAGGGGTTTTTACTTATTAACTGAAACAATTAAAACAAACTTGTTGGCTGATGAAAATGTAAATACAGTTACAACAGGTGATATAACAAAAATAGATTTATCAAAACAAACCATATATCCATTGAGCCATATAATAATAAACAACGTATCACAAGAAGATCAAGTATTAAGGTTTAACATTAGTGTATTTTGTATGGATATAGTTGATGTAAGCAAAGAAGAAACTACTGATATATTTAGAGGTAATGATAATGAACACGATGTTCTAAACACCCAACTTGCAGTAGCTAACAAACTCATTGAAACATTACGAAGTGGTGATTTATATACGACTAAATACCAACTTGATGGTGTTGTTAGTTGTGAACCCTTTTATGATAGGTTTGAAAATGAAGTAGCTGGTTGGGTTGCAACTATGGATATATTAATTCCTAACGACATAAATATTTGCTGATGAGATTAGATAAAGTAAATTCAATAATGAGGAACTTTGTAAGACAAGTTGTTGTAGAATCAATGGCTAATGTACCTAGTAACAGTGGTAAATTAAAAAGTAGCATTAATGGTGATTACATACCTGANACACAAACTGCATTTTTTACAGGTGAAGAATATGCATTGTATCAAGACTTGGGTGTCAAAGGAACTCAAAGTGGTGAAAGTGTAGGTAAAAAATATTATGGTTCGGATGCAAGAGAATATAAATATACAACCAAAATGCCACCACCCAGAGCATTAGATTCTTTTGTAGTTCGTAAAGGTTTAGCACCAAGAGATGAAAGAGGTAGATTTTTACCAAGGGCAGTAAACAAAGTAGGTTTTCAAAAGTCTTTAGCATTTCTAATTGCAAGATCAATATTTGGCAAAGGAATTAAACCCTCTTTGTTTTTTACAAGACCATTTACAAAGTATTTTAAAAATTTACCAGATCAATTAGCAAAAGCATTTGGCGATGAGTTTGAAGTAGAAATTAACAAAACACTAAACCCATAATGGCAATACAGAAAGTAAATATTAATACACCTATTTATATCAAGATAGCAAATAGCACCCTTGCAAGTTGTCAGCTTACAATAGCAATATATACTGGTGCATTTCAAACATCACCAACGACAACATATACACTAAGAAAAAATGAAGTAGCTGATAACAACTATGTAATATTTGAAATAGGTGAACTTATAAAAGATTATATAGACTATGACTTCAGTGGAACTTTTGGAAACAATGGAATAAATCTATGGGTGCAAACAACTGCAACCCCTTTCAATAGTAGTAATACAGCACTTGATGCAATCACAACAATAATGATGGCTTTTGATGGCTATGGATATTTTGAAGAGGGCTTTACAACTGTATCAACAACAAATAGTGCAACAACTCAAACCTTAAATGCTTACAAGGGTGATAGTTTTTTGTTAATGAGTAATTCAAAAATTATAAGGAAAACAAGTGAGGTGTTAAAAATACCAGTGGTTGCAAATCTAAGTGTAAACTCAGGCTCTGATACTTATACAGGTGCAACAACGGTAACATTCAAAAATGGTTCATCAACGGTATCAAGTGTAACAATATCAACTGGTGTAGCAAACACTTCTGGTATGATAGAATACGCTACAAGCACAACTGCAACAATAACTTCTGTTGAAGTGGCAAGTTCATTAAAAACAACAACGCTTGAAGTTATAGAAGATACTTGTAAAAAGTTTGACAATGTTGAGGTTTACTTTATAAACAAACAAGGTGCAATACAAAGAGCAAACTTCTTTTTAAAATCTACACAAACACTAAATGTAACTAAAGAAACTTTTAAAAGTAACACATTAACAACAGCAGCAAACTATTCAAAAAACAATCATCAGTATAAGACAAGAAATATTAATAGCAGACAATCACTTACAATAAATAGTGGTTATGTACCTGATGACTTTAATCAACTCATAGAAGAAATATATGTATCATCAAGAGTGTGGATAAATGGTTCAGCTATTGGTGGTGATGCTAATACAAGACCACAATATTATCCTGTAATTGTAGAAAGTAAAAGTGTAACATTCCAAACAAGTTTAAATGATAGACTTGCAAATTATCAATTACAATTAATATATGCTTACGATAGAATTAATACCATTAGATAATGAACAAGGTAGGTTTAGCAATACCAGATATTATATTAGATGCACCCCAGCCTGATCCTGATTTATGGCAAAATGAAAGCACCATTTGGCAAAATGCCACAAGACTATGGAATGTAAATAATTTAATAACTGATATTGATTATCAACGGTTAGATTTGTTTGAAGATGAGCAAATAAAACTTACACAAACAATTCAAGATATTAAAGACATTGAAAAAGTATTTACTGACTTTAGTCAAAGCTTTAATTTACCAGCATCAAAAATAAACAATAGGTTATTTAGGCATTATTACAGAACTGATATACAACTTACAACTTTTAGTGATGAAGTATTTAACGCTAATACAAAATTAACTGCAAGACTTGAATTAAACTACCGACCATTTAGACAAGGTTATATTGTACTAAACCAAGTGAAATTAAAAAACAATCAACCTAGTTCTTACAACATAACTTTCTTTGGTGAAACAATAACATTGAAAGATAGATTGAAAGATAGAAAATTAAGTAGTTTGAACTTTAGCCAATACAATCATAACTACAATGTAGCAACAGTAAAAGAGGGGTTAGAAACTTTTGTAACAACATTGAATGGAACAACCACCTCAACAGCACATATTATCTACCCTTTAATATCACACACACAAAGATTCATATATGATAGCACGGCACAAGGTGTACTAACCACACAAGCAAGATCCGATACAACAAGAAATCTTTACGCACCATCAAGTGGTGCAAGTCAAAGTACAAGTGGTAGTGGTGATACAGAAAGACTTGGAACAACAAAGGGTTTACAATTCAATGACTTGAAACCAGCTATAAGAGTAATAGATATTTTAAATGCAATAGAAAATGATGCTGATATTGATTTGCAGTTTACAACAGATTTCTTTACAACAAGTGGATATTTTGGTGATTTGTATATGTGGTTGCATAGAAACAAAGGTGATATTGGAGTTACACCAACTGGTTCAACTGATGTAAATACTATATTAGTTGATACAATACAAAGTTTTACAGGTGATACAACAACCTTTTTTGCAGACAATGGGGTTGCAAATTTTGTTCCTACATTTGTTGGTGGTGTGTTTACTTTTAGGGTTGCACAATCAGGTGTTGCTGATAATGTAGATACAGAAGAAATGAGTATTAGTTGGACTATAACTTCAAGTGATACAAGTAAAAACTTTACTGCAAGAATCAAAGACTTTACAACTGGTGAACCAATAATAAGTCAAGAATATGGTAACACAAACCCTCTAACAATAAGTGCTGGTTTTTCTGCACCTGACATCGATGGCTCGTTAGTTGAAAACAAAGTTGTATTTGAAATAGAAACAACTGAAACTTCTTTGCCTTTGACATTCACAATGACATTTACAAAAACATTAACAAGCACAGATATTACTGGGCAACCTGATGTATTTACTTTTGCAGTTACACCTGGTGTAATAAGTCCATCATCTTTAGTAGATACTATTGTTGTTTCTGAACAAATACCAGATATTACTATTGTAAATTTTTTAACAGGTTTATTTAAAATGTTTAATCTAACTGCGTTTATTGAAAGTGATGTTAGTAGTGCTGACTATGGTAAAGTTAGAGTTAGAACTCTTGATAGTTTTTATGCAAGTGGCACAAGTAGAAACATTACAGAGTTTGTAGATACAAGTCAAGGTGAAAGTGGTTTTAGTGTACCATTTAATGACATTGAATTTAAGTTTGAAGACCCAAAAACCTTTGCAGCATTTTTCTTTGATAAAATAAACGGTAGAGAATATGCAAGTGCAAAAGCATCAACAACACAAAATAGTGGTCGTGATCCTAGATTGAATAGAGGTCAAGATTATAGAATCAAATTACCTTTTGAAAAAATGTTTTTTGAAAGATTGATAAATGTAAACAACAATGCAAATACAGGTATTGGTTTCGGTTACTTTGTAGATAACGACCAAAACCCAACAATAGCTAAACCCTTATTATTTTTAAGGGAAACAACCTCATCAGAAAGAATACAAATCTTTGATGGTGGTGGTGCAGGTACACCAGCAAGTATTCAATCATATAATAGACCAACTAATTTTAGACCAGGTACAGAAACAAGAGTTATTTCAGTAAGTGCTTCTGAATCAAGTAACTTTACATTTGAGTTTATAAATGCTACAACATTTGAAACAACAACTGGTTCAGTAGCACCAGGTGCAGGTACTACAATTACACCAGTAGTTACTGGTAGCTTTGTAGAAACTTCTACACCAGCAAGTGCATCAAACATTACAATAAACACNACAACACTNACAACAGGGCAAACAATAAACTTTAGNACAGAGATAAATACCTTTAACAATTCAATAGATGCTAATACTTTATTCAACACATTTTATAAAACTTACATAGCTGATGTGTTTAGTAGCAGTAGAAGACTTGTAAAAGTAAATGCTATTTTACCACAAAGTTTCTTAATGAATTATAAATTGTCCGATACGATTGTTATAAATGATGTAGAGTTTTTGATTAACAAAATATCTACCAATTTACAAACAGGTAAAAGCACATTAGAATTATTAAACAAAGTAAGTTAAAATGATAAATGATATATTACAATTATTGGAATATGCAAAGGGTGAAACTGAAAACATTAGAATTGCACAAGGTAAATACAGATTACCTAACACCTTTAAAGAGGGTTATAGGCAACTAAAGAAAGAAGTTAAATGGAAAAACATAACAAAGTAAGCAAATGTCAATAAAAAAATTAATATCAGTTGGTGTAGATACCAAAAAGGCACAAGAAGAAACGATTGCATTTGCAAAAGAAATTCAAAGACTTGATAACAATGTAGCTGGGTTAAATTTAGAGATAGCACAAAATAAAGTTGCAATGCAAGAAATGGGTGGTACTCAGAAAATACTTGCAGAGGGTGAGATTAAAAAGTTAAACGCACAATTAGAACTACAAAAAGCAAGGCTTAGATCGGCAAAAACTGAAGCAGCAGGTTATAATAGGGTATTAAGGGCGCAACAAAAAGGACAAACAGTAGGTAGGGTTAAAGCACTAAAATTTAATGAAACTCTTTTAAAGAATAGAGATATACAAGCTGGGTTAAATCAAATTACTTTTGGTTATTCAGGTCAATTAGTTAAGTTTAGCAAACTATTTATCTCAGCATCAAAAGGTGTTAAGGTTGCAGGTATTGCTTTAAATGGCTTTAAGAAAGCACTTATAGCGACTGGTATTGGTGCAATCGTAGTTTTAGTTGGTTTACTTGTTGCAAACTTTGACAAATTAAAAGATGCTGTAAATGGTGTATCATCAGCACAAAAAGACAATTTAGAAACTGCAAAACAAACAGTTGCAGAAGAACAATCAAGATTAGACATAACAAACAGCCAAGACGAAACATTAAAAAGACAAGGTAAGTCAGAAAAAGAAATACTTAAACTAAAAATAAATCAAACTAATGAAGTAATTGAAGCATTAAAAATTCAGTTAGAACAAGAGAAAGCAATAAAAAAATCACAAGTAGCAGCAGCAGAAAGAAACCAAAAAATATTAGCTGGTATCGTTGGTTTTATTGCAGCACCTGTAACATTAATTTTAGGCTTGATTGATGCAGCGACTGCACTAGCATCTAAAGTACCAGGGTTAAATATAGAAGCGACAAGTTTAGCAAAAGATTTTACTATGGGTACAGCAAAGTTTGTGTTTGATCCTGAAGAAGTTGCTGATGAGGGGGATGCCGTGATAGAAGAAACTGAAAAAAAACTAACCCAACTTACAAATACAAGAGATGGTTACTTGAATAGTATTGACGAGATGAACGAAAAGTCAAACAAGAAAACAACTAAAGATGAAGAAGATAAACAAAAGAAGATAGATAATATTATAAACAACTTCCAAAAACAAAGAGAAGATAAAGAAGCAAAAACAAACGCACAAAAAGTTGATTTACAAAAGAAAAGAGCAATAGCAGAACTAAAAGCACTTGGTGCGACTAAAGAAGAAATAGAAGCAGTAGAAGCACACTTTGCAGATTTGAGGGCTGAAGCAGTAGAAAAAGATCAAGAGAAGATAAACAACATAATGGATAGATATGCTACTCAACTTAAAGATAGAGAAGCAGTTACACACGAAGAAAAAATAAGACTACGACAAGAAAGGGCATTAGAAGAAGCTAGATTAGCAGGTGCAAACGCAGAGCAACTTTTACAAATTGAAAGTTTTTATAGTGATTTGATTACACAAGCACAAATCAAAGATCAACAAGATTTAACAAAAGCAACAGAAAAAGAAGAAGCAGCAAGGTTGTCTTTGAAAATGCAAGCGTTAGATAGTGCAATATCAATAGCAAATGAAGAAAGTGCAGTAGGTAGGGCATTAATTGTAGCTAAACAAATATTACTTGCAAAAGAAGCAGTTCTAAATTTTAAAAAGAATTTAATAAATGCAACTTCAGCTATGACTGGTGTAACAATAACTGCAAGTGAAGCAGCAACAGAAACAACAGCATCTATCGCAAAGGCAGCAAATGTAGCACCACCACCATTAAACTTACCATTTATAGCAACAGCATTAGCCACGGCAGCAAGTGTAATATCGGCAGTAAAAGCAGCAGTTGGTGCAACAAAAGATGCAGCAAGTAAAGCAGGTGCAGGGGGTGGTGGTTTGAGTGGAAGATTAGGCACACCCCAAATATCAACACAAGCACCATCATTTAATATTGTAGGTGCATCAGCAGAAAATCAATTAGCACAAACAATAGCAGATCAAACGCAACAGCCTGTACAAGCCTATGTGGTTGCAAATGATGTGACAACTGCACAAGGACTAGAAAGAAATATTATACAAGAAAGTAGCTTAGGATAAAGCAAAACAAAATAATTAAAATGTTATATAATTATGAAAATAGTAGAATTAATACTTGACGAAAATGAAGAACTATCTGGTGTTGATGCAATATCAGTAGTTGAAAACCCAGCAATCGAAGAAGACTTTGTAGCACTTAAATCACAAGAACTAAAACTTGCTGAGGTAGATAAAGATAAAAAGATACTACTAGGTGCTTTGCTTATACCTAACAAACCAATATTCAGAAAGGGTGAAGAAGAAGATTACTACATTTATTTTTCTAAAAATACAGTCAAGAAAATAAGTGAAAACTTTTTACAAAAGGGTAACCAAAACAAAACCACACTAGAACACCAACAATCTTTGAAAGGTCTTACACTTGTTGAAAGCTGGATTGTAGAGGATGAAAAATATGACAAGTCAAGAAAGTATAATATGGATGTACCAGTTGGAACTTGGATGGGTGCTGTTAAAGTAAACAACAATCAAGTATGGGAGGAATTTGTAAAGACTGGTAAAGTAAAAGGTTTTAGTGTTGAGGGGTATTTTGCTGACAAAATGGATAGACCAAAAGATGCAAGTGTTAAAGACTTATCTAAACACGAAACTGATGATATTGTTGATGCTATTAAAGAATTATTTACACACCACGTGCAATTAAAAACATTTAATGACTACCCGCAAAGTGTAGTAAACAATGCAAAAAGAGGTATTGAACTAAATGCAAAAGTAAATAACAAGTGTGCAACTTTGGTTGGTAAAAACCGAGCAAGACAACTAGCATCAAAAGAAAAACTTTCAGTACCAACAATAAAACGACTTTATAGTTATTTAAGTAGAGCAGAAACTTACTACAACCCAAAAGACAATGAAGCTTGTGGTACAATATCTTTTTTATTATGGGGTGGTAAATCTGCAAAGAGTTGGGCAGAAAGTAAACTAAAAAGTTTAGGTGAATTAAAACTATATAGTGAAAAAGTAAATGATGATTTTGCTATTATTATGGATAGACTTGCTTATAGTTCAAAAGATATGGCAGAGAAAATTGCACTTGATATTGGATGTGATGGCATACACGAACACGATTACAAAGATCAAACTTGGTATATGCCTTGTGAGAAACACGCTATGAGTGAAGAAGAATTTAGAAAGTATAAATGTCCTGAGGGTTATGTAAAAGATTACAAGAAACACAAGTGCGTAAAAAAAGATAAATATGCTAAAGTAGGTAAAAGGGGTGGCATAGTTAAAAGTCCAAAAGCACCAAAAGCAGATACACCAAACCCAAACCCAAAAGGTAAAGGTACTGCAAGAGGATCAGCTAAAGGTAAAACTGGTGCTAAAGTAAAAGCAAAGGATAGAGCCACACTACAAAAAAAAGCTGATGACTTTAATAAAAGATATAAAGAAAAATTAGGATATGGCGTTACTGTTGGAATGTTATCAAGTGTTTTTCAAAGAGGTTTAGGTGCATTTAATGTTAGCCATAGTCCAAAAGTTAAAAGTGCTTCGCAATGGAGTTTTGCAAGAGTAAACGCTTTCTTATACTTAGTAAAAAACGGAAGACCACAAAATGCCAAATACAAACAAGACAATGACTTATTACCGAAGAAACATCCAAAAAGCACAAAGTAGAAGAAGAAGATCTGTATATATAGGATATAGAAATACATCAAGTCCAAGACCAGGAAGCAATCGTGCTTGTTTGTGTTGGGAAGAAGAAACATACCATATTGACTGTTGTGATGGTTCACTGCACGCACAAGGTATAGGAAAAACAACTGCTTAAACGCAAATTATTAATCAATAAATGTTATAGAAATATGAAATCACAAGAATTAATTTATCAAATTAAAAATTTATTAGGTATGGAAGAAAACATACAGTTAGCACAACTAAAGCTAGAAAACGGAACTGTTTTAGAAGCAGATTCTTTTGAGCAAAATATGGAAGTATTTATTTTATCTGATGACGAAAGAATTTCTTTACCAGTAGGTGAATATCAATTAGAAGATGGTAGAACACTTAAAGTGGAAGATGAGGGTGTAATCTCTGAAATTGGTATGAACGAACATTACGAGGACAAGGATAAAGAAGAAAAAGAAGAAAAAGATATGGAAGATAAAGACAAAGAAAAAATGGAGTATGTAACTAAAGAAGAATTTAGAAAAGAAATGGATGAACTTCGTAAGCATATTGAAGATATGATGAAAGAAAAAGACAAAGAAAAAGAAAAAGAAAAAGAAGAAATGGCTTCACAAGTAGCAACAGAAATTGCAGTTGAAATGAGCAAACAACCAGCAGCTAAAGCTATTAAACATAGTCCTGAAAATAAAGAAGACAAAAAGAAGTTTGTTTTTGCTGAGCAAAGAACACAAACAACTTTAGATAGAATAATGAATAAATTAGCAAACAAGTAAAAATTAAATAATTATGGCAGTTTTAACACACGTAGTAAACCCTGCAAGACGAGAAAGAAACGAAGTTGACCAAGTTACGGCAGCAGTTACTCTAACGGCAGCAGATAGTGGAAAATGGTATGAACTTGCAGCATCGGCAGGTGTTACAGTTACATTACCAGCAGTAAGTTCTGGCTTAAATTTCAGATTTGTAGTAGCGAATGCGTTTGATACTTCAAATTATGTCATTGATAGTGCAGAGGGAGATAATATAGATGGGAACTTAATAGTAAATGGGGCAGCAGTTGCAGCTTCTGGTGAAGACCAAATCAACTTTGTAGCATCAGCAGAATCAGTCGGTGATTTTATCGACATTTGGAGTGATGGAAACAAGTGGTATGTTTGGGGAATCGGAAACTCGGCAGGTGCCATTACAGCAACAGATCCAAGTTAATAATTAAATAAAAAAAGAAAATAGATATGGCAACAACAACTTCAATAACAACTACGTATGCTGGTGAGTTCGCAGGTGATTACATAGCAGCAGCGTTGTTATCAGGTGTAACTTTATCTGGTGGTGGAGTTACTATTAAACCGAACATTAAGTTCAAAGAAGTAATTAAAAAATTAGCATTAGATAGTATTTTAAAAGATGCTACTTGTGATTTTGATTCTACTTCAAATGTAACTTTAACAGAAAGAATCTTACAACCAGAGGAGTTTCAAGTAAACTTACAACTTTGTAAAAAAGACTTTAGACAGGATTGGGAAGCAGCGAGTATGGGCTTTAGTCAATACGACAACTTACCACCTAAATTTTCTGATTTCTTGTTAGCACAAGTTGCAGCAAAAGTAGCAGAAAAAGTAGAGCAAAATATTTGGCAAGGTGCTACTGCTAATGCAGGTGAGTTTGATGGTTTTGAAACTTTATTAGCAGCAGATAGTGATGTAGTAGATGTAAGTGCTTCTACTTTAACAAAGTCAAATATTATTGCACAAATGGATTCTGTGGTCGATGCAATACCAGGTGCTGTTTATGGTAAAGAAGATTTAAAAATCTACATTGGTACAAAGGCAGCAAAGTTTTATGTACAAGCACAAGCAGCTTTAGGATATAGAGATTTATATAATGTAGGAAAAACTGAAATGAACTTTCAAGGTATTCCACTTTATACTTGTCCTGGTATGTCTGATAACAAAATGATTGCAGCACAAACAAGCAACCTATTTTTCGGCACGGGATTGCTAAACGATTGGCAAGAGGTAAAGCTAATTGATATGGCTGACATTGATGGATCACAAAATGTTAGAGTGATTTTAAGAGGTAGTGCTGGAGTACAACACGGAATTGGTAGTGATATTGTACTTTATTCATAATTAAATTAATCAAGGGGGTGTAAAACCCCCCTTATAAAAAGTAAACAAGATGGCGTGTAATATAACAAATGGACGAAGTTTAGCGTGTAAGTCAGGAGTAGGTGGCTTGAAGTTTGTATTTTTTTCCAATTATTCAAATGCGACAAGAGATTTAAGTGTCGCTACAGATGGATCTGTTACGCTTGATGGTTCAGTAGATTTTTTCAGATATGATTTAAAAGGTAATTCTTCGTTAGAAACGGCAATTAATTCATCAAGGGAAAATGGTACTACTTTTTATGAAAGCACTTTGAATGTAACTTTACAATTTTTAGATAAAGCTACACAAGAGCAAATTAAATTGTTAGCACACGGAAGACCACAAGTAGTAGTAGTCGATTATAATGACAATGCATTTTTATTAGGTAAAGAACACGGATGCGAAGTAACTGGGGGTACAATGGTAACTGGGGCAGCTATGGGCGATTTAAGTGGTTTTACACTTACAATCGTAGCACAAGAAACAGCACCACCGTTCTTCTGTGCAGCAGCACCTACTGATGATGCAACTTCACCAATAGCACCTAATTAATAGGTAGTTAGTATGTAGAAAAATTAGAGGGCTTTATGCCCTCTTTTTTTTTACAAAAAATATTATTTTCTTTGTTATATAATTATGAAGATTCTCACTACAAGTGCTAGTTCACAAACAATAAAAGTAATTCCAAGAAGTTATGATACTACTGGTACACTTGAAGTAACTGATGAATCAACAAACAAAACATATACATATAGTTCAAGTAGTTGGTCGGTAGATAAAAATTATCTGCAAATTCCAAACGCTTATACTGATTCTGGTTCTTCTATTTTAAAAGAGGGTAGATTCTATAATATTGTTGTTAAGAATGGTAGTAGTTCTATTATATACCGTGATAAAATATTTGTAACGGATCAAACAATCGGTAATGGTGATTTCACAATTAATAGTGGTGAATACGTTACAAGTGGTGCATCAGCTATGAACGATGATGAATATGTAATAATATAAAAATATGAGTGATTTACGAGTAATCAATTTAAGTACATACACAAGTCCTGAAATAAAAGAGGTACGAAATAAAGACTACATTTTATATGGCGATGACAATATGTACTTTCAATACCTTATAGATAGGTATAATGGTTCACCTACAAACAATGCTATTATAAATGGTATTAGTGAAATGATATTTGGTAAAGGTTTAGATGCTACTGATAGCAATAGAAAACCAAACGAATATGCACAAATGAAAGTTTTATTCACTGATGATTGTGTTAGAAAATTAGTTTATGATTTTTATTTGATGGGGCAGTGTGCTATACAAGTAATTTATTCACAAGATAGAACCAAGATAGCAGAGTTAGAACACATACCAGTAGAAACTTTAAGAGCTGAAAAAAGTGTAGATGGTGAAATTGAAGCATATTATTATGCAAATGACTGGACTAAAGTAAAACAAAATACAGAACTAAAAAGAATACCAGCTTTTGGTAAAAGCAAAGAAAGTTTAGAAATAATGTATATTAAGCCATATAGAGCAGGTTTCTTTTACTATTCACCAGTATCATACCAGGGTGGTTTACAATATGCAGAACTTGAAGAAGAAGTATCTAATTACCATTTATCAAATGTTTTGAATGGTCTCAGTCCTTCGATGCTTATCCAGTTCAATAATGGCGTGCCAAACGAAGAAGAAAGAGAATTAATTGAGCAAAGAATTTATCAAAAATTTTCTGGTAGTAGCAATAGCGGGAAATTTATACTGGCTTTTAACGATAACCCAGAACAAGCAGCAACAATGGAACCAGTGCAATTAAGTGATGCTCATAATCAGTATGAGTTTTTATCTACTGAAAGCACAAAAAAAATAATGGTATCACATAGAGTTGTAAGTCCAATGCTACTAGGTATCAAAGACCAAACAGGTTTAGGCAACAATGCTGATGAGTTAAAGACTGCATCAATACTTATGGATAACACGGTAATAAGACCATTTCAAACTTTACTAATAAACCACTTTGAGAAAATACTAGCATACAATAAAATATCACTAAACTTATATTTCAAAACTTTACAACCATTAGAATTTACAGATTTAGATAATGTAGAAGATGAAGAAACAAAAGAAGAAGAAACTGGTGTAAAAAGTGAACTATCTAAAGATGTTTATTTAGATGATGAAACAATGGATGGTATTGCAAATGAACTGATTGACAAGGGTGAAGAAATGGGTGATGAATGGGAATTGATTGATGAAAGACCAGCATTAGATGATGAAACTGAAATACAAAACTACTTTGAGTTTGCAAGTGTAATGACTGGTGATGCAAGAAAAAAGAGTGTACAAGATACAAGTTTGTTTAAAATTAGATACAAATATACAGCTGGTAGATCAACTAAGGGTGAATCAAGAGAATTTTGTCAAAAAATGATGGCAGCAGATAAAGTATATAGAAAGGAAGATTTAGACAAACAAAGTTCAGCAAACTCTGAATTAGCAGCAAGTGGTGAAAGTACATATAATATATGGCTCTACAAGGGGGGCGTAAATTGCAGTCATTATTGGATGCGTAGAATATATTTAAAGAAAGGCAACAANAAAATATCTGTTGGNNGNGCAAGAAAAATGATTAGTGCNTTACCATTNGGTGAAAGANNGGATGCNAGGTTTGAAACAAACNCACCAGAAGTNGCACAAATNGCATCAGNAAGAAATAATTATTGGCGTAAAAATTAAACAATGGCAACTACTTTATTTATAACACGAAAACAATTAGTACAAAACACTATCCTTGATGGCAACGTAGATACTGACAAGTTCATACACTTCATCAAAATAGCACAAGAGATTCATATTAGAAACTTTTTAGGTACTGATTTATATAATGCTATTGTTACAAAAATAAATGCTGGTAATTTAACTGGTGCATACTTAACACTTACAACCACATACGTACAACCTATGTTAATTCATTATGCTATGGCAGATTATTTACCTTTTGCTGCGTATCAAATCAAAAATGGTGGCGTATTTAAACATACAAGCGAAAATGCAGAAAGTGTAAGTAAAAATGAAATAGATTATTTAGTAAAAAAAGAAAGGGATATAGCTGAATATTACACAAGAAGATTAATTGACTATTTAGATTTTAACAATAGCAGTTTTCCTGAATATTCAACAAATAGTAATGACGATATATTTCCTGACAAAGATAGTTTATTTAATGGCTGGGTTTTATGAAAAAAAGGAATAGTAAACCTAAACAAAATAATGTAAAAAAATTATTAGTTTATTTAAAAAAAATAGTAAATGGCAACACTAACTAATACACAAATTTCGGTTACTTATGTAGGGTTACTTAAAACTTCTGGTAACACTATATTAGATTCAACACCTCAACAAATTACTGATGGTAGTGGCAACAACTCACAACTATTTTTATCTACTGCAAAGGTTGGTATTGGTGCAACTCCAAGTGGTTCTGATACTCTACAAGTTCAAGGATCAATTTCAATAACTGGTGATGGTAGTAATGCAACAACTTTNACTGAAAGTGGTAGTGGTGATTTTACTATTGATGTTGCTGGTGATTTAAGTCTTGATGCTGATGGTGGTGATATTCTTTTTAAAGATGCTGGTACAACAATCGGTACTTTTTCTAATTCTTCAACAGATTTTGTAATTCAATCAAATGTTTCAGATAAAGACATAATCTTTAAAGGTAATGATGATGGTNCTACTATTTCACCCTTAACAATTGATATGTCTGAAAGTGGTAGGGCTTTATTTAACACTGGTGGTGAAAATTTGGTGGCAACTTTTACAAGCACTGATTCTATTGCTGAAATAAGAGTAGCAGATAACTCAAATTATTCGAGAATTTTAAATGTAGGTACTCAATTAAAGTTAATGCCAAACGATGGTGTAGAGTTATTAATACTTGATGGTAATGATAATACAATTAATGTACCTGATAGTAAAACTTTAACTTTTGGTGATAGTGATGATCTACAAATATCTCATAATGGCTCAAATACATTAATTACTAATAATACAGGTAATATACTATTTACACAAAACGCTGATGACGGTGATATTNCTTTTTATTCTGATGACGGATCTGGTGGTGTTGCTGAATATTTTAGAGTAGATGGAGCAAATGAAGTAATATCATTTACAAAACAGCCAAAATTATTTGATAATGTAAAACTAAATATAGGTGACGCAAGTGATTTACAAATATTTCACGGTGGTACAGACTCAAGAATAGAAAATAAAACAGGACATTTATTTATAAGAAACGATGCAGATAATAGTGATATTATATTTCAAACTGATGATGGTGCTGGAAATGTTGCTACATACTTCTTTTTAGATGGAAGTAGAGCTGATGGTACATATCTTTATACAGAGTTTCCTGATAATTCTGTTATAGGCTTAGGAAATGATACTGATTTACAAATATATCATTCAGGCACAAATAGTTTAATAGAGAATTTTACAAACGATTTAATAATACAACAAAAAGCTGATGATTCTGATATAGTATTTAAAAGCGACGATGGTTCAGGTGGAACAACAGAATATTTTAGAGTTGATGGTGGGGCTGAAATAGTAGTTGCTAGTAAAGAATTTAGGTTTGCAGATAATGTACCTATAAAACTTGGTACAGGTCCAGATTTTCAAATGCTACACAATGGCACAACAACAAGTTTTGAAAATAGCACAGGAAATTTATTAATTACAAATTTTGCTGATGATTCTGACATAATATTTAAGTCTGATGATGGATCTGGTGGAGTTACTGAATACTTTAGACTTGACGGTTCTTCAGAAATAAATATATTTAGTAAAGATACATTTTTTATAGACAACGTAAATTTAAAAGTTGGCAGTAGTGGTGATTTAATTTTATTACACGATGGTTCAAATTCTTTTATAAATAATGTTACAGGTAATCTTACAATTAAAAATTCAGCAGATGATTCTGATATAATATTTGAATCTGATGACGGTAGTGGTGGAGTAACAGAATATTTTAGATTAGATGGTGGTGATGTAAGAATAAAAATACCTGATAATATTATTATGACATTTGGGGCAGGTGGAGATTTACAGTTAAGCCACGATGCTACTGATAGTTTAATTAGAAACTATACAGGTGATTTAAAAATAACTAATTTTGCCGATGATAAAGATATAATCTTCAAATCTGATGATGGCAGTGGGGGTACAACTGAGTATTTTAGATTTGATGGTAGTAGTGTACAAAGTATAATTTCAAAACCTTTTAGATTTTTAGATAACGTACAAGGGATTTTTGGAACTGGCAATGATTTACAAATATATCACGATGGTAGTAATTCTTATATAACTAATAGTACTGGTGAATTATTAATACAAGATGATGATACTATTAGACTACAAAAAAGCAACGGTGAAAATATGCTTCGTGCAGTTGCTGACGGCTCAGTTGAACTTTATGAAAATAACGTAAAAAAGTTTGAAACAACAACTAGTGGAGTAGCAGTTACTGGTGGTATGACTTTAAGTGGAAATGTCGAGGGTAGAAAAATACCTTTTGTGTTTAGAAGTAGTTTTGATGATTCGGCTGGTAGCACCTCAATCTTTGTAATACCTTTTGATGCAAATGTAGAAACAACNGTTTCAGGTGCTGATGAAGAACACATAATTATTGCACCATATGCAGGTGAATTAACAAAGGTACAATGGAAGCACGTAAAAGGTACTTTAGATACTGGTTTTACAACAGAGTTATTTTTATATGTTAATGGATCACAACAAACAAGTAGTGGTGAATTGACAGCATCAAGTGATGCAATTACCTGGTCGCCAACAAGCAGCAATACATTTTCAGCAGGTGATGAATTAATGATAGCATATCAAAAAAGTGCAACATCTAAAGACTGGGAACACGTGTCAGTAAGTGTTGTATTTAGTTTTACAAGTTATAATATTTAAGTTATGGGATATTTTGAACAAATAGATACAAGTAAATTGAATTGGAAAACAGATGGTGAAATTCGTAGAGTAAATGGTGGACTTACTTTAGTACCTCATATAAACGGAACGGATGACGATTTATATAAAGCCATTATTGAAGAAGTTTTAGCTCTTGACTGGAAGCACTATAAACTATATTTAGTTGGTGGTGTTTTAGAGGGGTGGCAAACACACGATATAGATATATGTGTAACTGGTGAAATAGACGATGATTTAATACCACTAATGGAAGCTGTTGAAAAATTAGGTTGTATTGATATATATTATGTTAAATCATATGATGAAATAAAAGGTGGCACAAATAGAGTATGGGAGTTTGCAAGACCAAATGATAGAAGATGTGCTGGTAGTCCTAGGTATCTAGGCAACTGGCGTACTGATGGTTTATTTTGGACTGTACATAAATTTAAAGAAAATGGTAGAGAATATACTAAAGAACCTTTATCTTTAAATTAAAATTTAAAAATAATAATTATGAAAAAAATTAGTCAAGAAGAATTAAACTACATCAAAGAAATTTTATCAAGTATTGCATACAACGACCAAAAGATAGGTTTCAAAAATAGAAAGATACAAGTTTTAGATGCTGAAATAAAACAACTGTATAAAGATACCTTTCAATTAGAAGCAGACCAAAAAAACCATATGGATAAACTTGAAGAAAAATATGGTAAAATAACAATTAATTTAGAAGATGGAAGTATAACAAAAGATGAAAAACAAGATTAGTGAAGATACAAACGTAACATTAGATTTAAAAACTATTGGTATTATTATCGGTGGAGTGGTTGCTATTGCAACAACATACTTTACTTTACAAAGTAGTGTAGCATCAAACACTGAAGATATACAAGCAATAAACAACAACACTGTAAACCCTATCGAATGGGATTACAAAGACAAATTAATTAGATCAAGCATTGAGAAAATAGAATCTGATGTTATGACTGTAAAAGAAGATGTTAATGAAATAAAAGAATCTCTAGAAAAAATAGATGAGAGATTATATGAAATACGTAAAAATTAAAAAAATATGTGTAGCGATTGTCCTTTTTGTATCGGCTGCGAGTTTGGCACAAACTGAATCTATTTCAATAGTTCAGTACACTGCAAGTTTCGCACAAGAAATATCTTTAGATGACTACAAAGATTATAATGTAGAAACTCTATTTATGTCTAAATCAAAAAAAATATTTGACAAAAACAAAATTCAGTATTTACCTACTGTTATATTATATAATGATGGTGAAGAAGAATTGAGAATAGAGGGTAATATAAGATTAGAACTGCCAGAAAATTGGAAGCAATTAGTAAACGAACATATAGACTTATTATTGCAGCAACGCTTTTAAGTACGTTTACATTTGCACAAATAGAAAAAGATAAACAATTACATTTTGCAGCTGGGTTAATAAGTGGATATGTTGGTGAAAAAGTATTTGATACACCTGAAAGTCCTATTATTAGTGCCTTTGCTGTTGGTTTAGGTAAAGAATTATACGATGAAATAAGTTATGGTGGTTTTGATGACTTTGATTTATTTGCAACTACACTAGGTGGTGTTGTTATATATTTAGTAAACAAACCAAAAAAAAATAAATTAACTAATAAAATATTATATGCAAAGACTGATTACACTTTTTATGATACTTATTACGAGCTTGACTTATACACAAGTTATAACACAAGACAAATTAAAAAAAGTAAGAAAGAATAACATATTTAAAAAAGCATTTAAGTATTCTACATTTTACGGTGCATACTCACAAACAAATTCAATACAAGCACCACAAACATTTATAGTAACACAAGACAATGAACTTATAGAAACTACTAAACGCTACCCATCAGATATGATGATGACATATGGTTGGCGTAAATTAGCACACTTTCAATATGAAGATAGAGATAAATTTTATGATGGTGATGAAAAAAACGCTAGTGTAAAATCAAGCATAGGTGCTTATAAAGGTTTAGAATATTTAGTAGAGTATTCACGTGGTAGGCAACAAGGTAGAGAATTTAATAACCAAGAAATATTTGTAAGGTATCTTGCAAACTATTGGTTAATTAAGGGTGAGTACCAAAAAAATGAACTTGTAGATATAGATTATAAAAGTGCAGAGTTAAGACTGCGTTTACCTATCGGTAAAAAGTTGAGTTTAAGTGCTGGTGCAATATATCGTACATACGAAAAAGCATACGGTCATAACCCTGTACAAAAATACCTGGAAGAAAACCCTTGGTGGGTTTTAGCATATGATTACGCTGGGCATACAGATAGTTTATATGAAATGGTTGATGTTTTTACTGGTGAAAGTATGGGGTATGATTATCAGTGGTTCAACCAAGATGGGCAACTAATCGCAGCTAGTGATGCAGATTATCGAATGGGTGTATTTCAAAATGTAGTAAACAGATATAATCGTGAACAACTTTCAATGATTGGTGGTTTTTCTGATCTTGCACCAGTTTTTGGAATTGATTTCTACCACTATAAAAAAAGTCATTGGTTGCACTTATACGGAAGTGTAATGACAAAACATAAATTAATGAGTGGTGATGAAAGATATTCGTATGGTAATTATGTAGATGGTGAATGGATTGACTATTCGGCTGGTGGTGTGTTTGGTTTTAGATTTGGAAAATTCGGTGTTTTTAGCGAACTTACACTACAAAGGTATTGGGATAGAAACATCAAACAAATTAAAGTAGGAATAAATTTTAAAATATGATACATTTTTTAGAACACCTGACTGGTATGTGTGGTGAACCACACCTTAATTTATTAACCTTGTTTTTTATTTTTATATTATTTAGAACTATATACAAAAGAAAAACAAACATTTAAAATTATATTATGTGGAAATTAACAAAAAA
>FUFK010058427.1_pt1 | contig 36621 bp, 24 predicted proteins | sample 1021851 | NCBI WGS metagenome assembly FUFK01 (sample SAMEA51879418, study PRJEB19060) | metagenome | reverse complement strand
CGAGATCGCATAGCCTGGTAGTGCGCGCGACTGGAAATCGCGTGGGCCCGTTCCCTCGGGAGTTCAAATCTCTCTCTCGGCGCCAAACATGAATGAACGACCTTGCCTTTGGCCGGCGGAACCGGAATCTCCATGTCAGCGACCATTCAGGCGACGGCATGGAGGACGGGGCTGAGCGTCGTCGCCCTTGGCTCGTTTTATTTCTCGTCGGTGTGGCCCTCCACGCCTATGCAGCCCACAACAGCGACTTGGGGTTGGATGCGCATGTTCGTCTAAACGTGGTGAACGATGGGACCAACCCGGGCTTTGATGCACCGTGGGGTGCGCCTCGTGTTTCTGGCGACGCATCTGAACCGTCTGCGGCATCGTTTGACGGCTACGTTCCTCCATGGAACACAACGGAGGCATCGATGAAAATCACGGCCGTCTCGGCCCTGCTGATCGTGGGTTCGCTCGTGTCGCTCAAGCGCACAGATGCGGGTTCAATGCGCCTGGACTTCATGTGGGGTGCCATGCTTTTCCTCAGTCCCGTCATGATGTTCTCCACCAGTCGGGGGTACGATGAGGCTCCCTTAGCGTTGTTGATGGCGTTGAGTGTCGCCGGTTTCGGATTGAACCTCGTGGATTCACGGGCACAGTTGCGCATTCACAGCCTGCTGATGGCGACGAGTCTCCTGTTGGTGATGGGTTGGAAAGGGTTTGAACTTACGACCTGTTTTGGAGTTTGGCTCACGGTTTTGCTCGTGGCTGAGGGGTGGATGGCGCTCCTTGCGAAGGCGGACGGTGAACGCTTGTCGTGGCTCGTACATCCGTGGAAAATGGGGGCCTTGTCGTCGCTGTTGGTGGTCGCAGGTGTGTGCTTGGTGGGTGTTGGTTCGTCCAGTGGAACGTTCTCCGTTGTCTCCGACCGTCCTCTCCTGTTTTTGGTTGCCGTTGCGTTCGCTTTGTTCGATGCTTTGGTTCTCTACCTGCTCGTTGGATGTTTGCTCTGGCCGACGGTGGTTCGTCGTTGGACCGCTCTGCGAAACCTTCGTGGCCCTGCTCCGACCATGCTGACGGTGTTCATCAGCGGTGTCCTCACCGGTGTTGTGCTCTACATCGCGGCCCTGTGGACGCTCGAATCCTCGCTTTGGGGCATCGGTCTGGCCGAAACGATGGTTGTGCTTGGAAACAACGGACGGTACGCCACGTTGCTCTTGGTTCCCGTGTTGGTTCTTTTGAAATCGGTTGAGCCGGAACCTTCGCCATCGACGTCCGGGTGGACCACGACGCTCACGGCCGTTGCACTGGTTCTTCCGTTCTTGCTGTTCACGACCTTTGTGGGGCACCAAGTCTGGTCGGTGGATGCAGGTGAACAATTGGCCGAGGTTTGGCAAGAGGAGGACCAATCCTTCCTTTTGGTCGCTCCTCAATCCATGGCCATGCACCACATGTACGCCATGAAGAGTCATCTGGACCTCGACGGGTCAATGAACGTCACCGGCTACTGGTCAACACCTCAGAACGCTTCAGAGCGGATCGACGCAGGGTTCGTTGTTGACTACTTGATCGTGAGCCCCAACGCCGATTTCATCGCAAACGACGACCGCTGGGACTTGATTGAAACCTCACCGGTGCCCGTGAACGTTCCGGGTGGGATACAAAGTGGGCACTGGTCGTTGTACCGTGCCATCGGGTGAAACCTCGCTTCGCGAAGCGATTATATCCGCTTGGCCGGTCGGCGGAATCACTGCCACCGTGGCTTAGGGGTATAGCACCTCATTGGTAATGAGGAGGTCGCGAGTTCAAATCTCGCCGGTGGCTCCAGCACCCTTGCAACATCGGTGGTGAACAATCGCCGTTTTGTCGTGATTTTTACCTCAATGTATAANAGGCGATTTTTCAGATTTCAAGTTGAGAAGGAAACTTCTCAGATGGGATGCACATGGAGCGCAAGCAACAAACGGATGAGATGCAACGACGAGTGAAGGAACTCCAACTTCAGGTCGACGAACTGAAGGAACTGGTCAACACGCTGCTGAGCGTGATCGTGGAGGAACCCGACGGCGTTCACAGCGGTGCGGCACCGACCATACCCGGTCAGGGCATGATGCGAGTGTGCATGTGATCACCCTTTGATGACCGCCAACGGATTCATTCGCGCCACCGGCCGTGCAAGGCCTGCTTGCGCCGTTAAACGAATCACTTCATCGACGTCCTTGTAGGCGTCAGGTGCCTCCTCGGACAAGACGTTTGGTGTTGAGGCGTGGACTCGAACGCCTCGTGCTTCAAGCTCGCGTTTGAGGCTCTTTCCGTCAAGTGTCTTCTTGGCTTGGCTTCTCGAAAGCGCCCTTCCTGCCCCGTGGCATGACGAACCAAAGGCGCGGTTGCTGCCCTTGGTTGAGCCTGCCATGATCCACGAGCCGTTGCCCATGTCCCCCGGGACGATGACCGGTTGCCCCGTCGAAGAAAAATGGGCTGCAACGTCGGGGTGGTCGCCACCAAAGGCTCGAGTGGCTCCTTTTCGGTGGACACAGCACGAGCAAGTTTTCCCGTGAACGACGTGCGTTTCCATTTTCGCAATGTTGTGAGCGACATCGTAGAGGGTTCTCGCCTCACCGTCCACCCCCATCTCAAGACGCAGCACGGTGCGGAGGCGGTCGGCCAGGACCGCCCGGTTTGCAAAAGCAAAGTTTGCCGCTGCGTTCATGGCGTCCAGGTAGGTTTGCCCTTCCTTGGAATGAACCGGTGCAGCCGCCAGCTGTCGGTCTGGAAGGTGGTAGTCCCACGTGTCGTTGTGCCACATCCCTTCCTGGAGTTTGTACGAAGCCTCGAGTTGTCGCACGTGGTCGGTGCAGACCTGGTGGCCCAACCCTCTGCTTCCCGAGTGAATCATCGCGACGATTTGATTTTCATAAAGCCCCCATGTTGATGCTGTTTGTTCGTCAACGACTTGACCCACGGTTTGCAATTCGAGGAAGTGGTTCCCGCTTCCAAGCGTGCCAAGCGAACGCATGCCTCGTTCAAGCGCACGCTGGGACAGCGATGCTTCCACGGTCTCCATCATCCCATGGGACTCGAGGGATGCGAGGTCTTCATGCAACCCGTGGCCGAGGTCAACGGCAGCGTGTGCGCCGCGCTGGAGAATCTCCTGAAGGTTTTGCCCAGTGATGTCCACGCCGCCTTTGCCCGACCCACCTGCGGGGATTCGGCCTGCCAACCGACCAGCGAGTTTTTTCAAATTGGGCACGTCGTCGACGGTCGCATCGAGCGCCATGAAGCGAACACCGCAGTTGATGTCAAACCCCACGCCGCCCGGTGAAACGGCTCCACCCAGCTCACCGTGTTCGGTGTCGGTGGCGACCACGCCGCCGATTGGGAACCCGTATCCGTAGTGCCAGTCGGCCATGGCCCATGCTTCCCCGACGATGCCGGGCATGGCGGCTGTGTTGACCAGTTGCTCGGGCCCACGATCGTCCGCGTGCCGCTCCATGTGGGCGGCATCCGTGATCAGGCGAGCGTCCGCTTTCATCGCTCCGTGAGCGCGGATACGCATCGTTCCGTCGTTTTCGGCGACGAGATGCTCGCGCCAGCCAGATTCCATGTCGAGACGGCCCCAGCCGTTTGATTTGAGGGTTTTTCTTTTTGCGCCGAAAACGCCCTCAAACATCACAGCCTTGAAGGGGGGCTTGTCCTTGGACATCTTGTTCACCTACGGAGGTTGTTTCCATGTCCATGCCCCCGATTGATTTGGCTGTGTTCAAACAGAACGGGTACACTCGAAAGCAGTGCAGGGTCACCGACCTGTGGTTTTGGACGTCGGACAGTCAGCGTGAGACCTGCGGGGACACCTCGGAGGACGAATACACGTTCATCGGTTCGCCGCTCATCCCGGGCTTCGATTTGCGTGGAAAGGAATTGAAAGACGCCATGCGAGAGGCGTTTCTTGGTTTTTTTGAACGGGAAGAACACATCCGTATCGACCCCTACCCGGTTCTCGCTCGTTGGCGCGACGACATTCACCTCACCATCGCTTCCATCGCTGATTTCCAACCCCACGTGACCTCCGGTGCCGTTGAGCCCCCCGCCAATCCACTGGCCGTCTCCCAACCGTGCATTCGTCTGACCGACGTTGACGCCGTTGGTCGCTCGGGTCGACACCTCACGACCTTCGAAATGATGGCGCATCACGTCTTTAATCGGCCCGATGAAGGGCTTGAAATCTATTGGATGGAGACGTGCGTGGAGCATTGTCATCGAATGCTCACCGAAACGTTCAGCGTTCCAGCGAACGAAATCACGTACGTCGAAAACCCGTGGTGCGGAGGAGGCAACGCTGGGGCCGCCGTTGAGGTCATCGTCGGTGGCCTGGAGTTGGCGACGCTCGTGTTCATGGACATGGAAGAGCACCCGGACGGGGATGTTGAACTCAAAGGGGACCGATACCGAACGATGCCCCTTCAAATCATTGACACCGGCTACGGACTGGAGCGATTTTGCTGGGCCGCCGCCGGCACGCCAACCATCTATGAGGCCATTTATCCAGAGACCGTTGCGTGGCTCAAAGACCTGTCCGGCTTCGACACGGTCACCGAACAGTGGCCTGAACTTGACCTCAACCGTTTGCTTGGCGAGATGTCTCGCCTGAACGGCATCATGAACATTGAAGCCGGTGTTGACGGTGATGCCCTGATCAACCTCTTTTTGGCGAAATTGCACGAGCGAGGCGTTGAGGTGTCCGCCCAACAATTCTCGTCGGTCACCGAACCGCTCGCCAACATTTACGCCATTCCCGATCATTTGCACGCCTTGTGCAACATGTTGGGTGATGGCCTGGTGCCCTCCAACGCCAAAGCGGGCTACCTTGCACGCATGCTTGCACGTCGAGTGCTTCGGATGCGCGACGAGCTCGGCGTTGAGGTAAAACTCTCGGAATTGGCCACTCACCACCTGGACGTGAACCTTGGTGGCCACCTGAGCAAGCAAACCCGTGAAGGCCTCCTGACCATTCTCTCCCTTGAAGAGGACCGATACGTCGAGATGCTCCGCAAGGGGACCAACGTTGTTCAAACACAACTCAAATCCCTGCCCGCCGACAGCGATTCCATCCCCGACGACCAGCTCTTCACGATGAACGACTCGCACGGTCTTGCCCCCGACATGGTCATCACGCTCGCACGGGCTGCGGGCTGGAACAACGTAACCTTGCGCACCGGATTTTCCGCCGAAATGGCCGAGCGTCATGCGAGGATGGCAAAAGAGGCCGCGAAATCATCCGACGCCACGCACGACCCACTGGATGTATCGGGCTTGGATGCCACGCGGCCGATGTACTACGATGACGTCTACGAACCTCGTTTCGAAGCGCAGGTTCTGGCGTGTTTAGCCAGCGGCGATCACGGGCCAGAGGGCTCAACCCACGCCGTGGTGCTCGACGCCACCCTTTTCTATCCTGAAGGCGGTGGGCAGGAAGGCGACCGAGGCACGCTTGTCCAAGGCGAAGCGAGCGCATCGGTCCTGGACACGCAAAAGGTGGGCGATGTCATCGTCCACTACACCGATGCTGCCGTGCGCACGGGCAAATCGATCGAGGGTGCACTCGATTGGAAACGGCGAAAACAATTGATGGATCATCACACGGCCGTTCACATCGTCGGCGGAGCCGCCCGTCGCCTTTTGGGACCTCATGTATTCCAAGCCGGATCCCACCTCTCCGTGGAGAGTGGACGACTGGACATCACGCACTTCCACCGTTTGACCCGCGATGAATTGGACGCCATGGAATCCATGGCGAACACCGTGCTGAGTGAAGTCCGCACAACGGAAAAATCGGAATTGAATCGCAAGGACGCTGACATCGTTCACGGATTTGATCTCTACCAGGGCGGTGCTCCCAAAGGCGACACCATTCGAATTTTGCAAATCGCAGACCACGATACGCAGGCATGCGGTGGAACCCATCACGATGAACCAGGTCAAATCGGCTCGATCCGCATCGTTCGTTCGACCGCTGTCCAGGACGGTGTGGAACGTCTCCACATCGTGGCCGGTGAAGCAGCGTTGGCGTACGCACGGTCGCAGGATGCACTCGTTCGTGAGGCGAGCGAAGTCTTCGGAGTTCACGGCGACGACCTCCCCAAAGCCGCTGCTCGCTTTTTCAAGGAATGGAAGGACCAGCGAAAACTGATCGAGCAACTCGAATCCGAGGTGGTGCGCTTGCGGACATCCGGTGGGGGCAACGACTCGGCCGACGTCGATGGTGTTCGCATCGTCGTCATGGAGATCGAGGGCGACATGAAATCAATGACAACGATGCTGAAAGAATTGACCCTCGACCCGTCCGTGCCGACGGTGGCCGTGCTTGGCTCCAAAGACGGTGGCGGGAAATTGTTGATCGGCATCACCGAAAACACGATGGCGAGCGAGCGGTACAACGCCGTCGAGCTGCTTCGCTCCATCTCCACACACATCCGCGGGGGTGGCGGCGGACGCCCCACGTTTGCGCAGGGCGGTGGGTCTCACGCTGAGGGTCTTGGCGACGCTCTTGATGCAGCTCGTCAGCAGTTGGGCCTGTGATCACAGCAAACTTCTGAGCGCTTGACGGTCAAAATATGACACTGCTTGATGAAACGCATCTTCGGGATTGAACCATGCAGCCTCGGAAATTTCTTCGGTTTGGAGGGTGAGTTCCTCAAGGTTGCCGTTCCAGGTTGACCGGTAGGTGAAGGAAACGAACGACACGCCCTCATCGTTGAAAATACGCTGAGTGATGACGGGTTCCACGTCGTCCAAAACAACGGTGAGTCCGAGTTCCTCGACGGTCTCCCGTACGCAACCGGTCGTCGGATGCTCATCGTGGTCCATGTACCCTCCCGGGAGCGTCCAAAACCCTCTGAAATGGCCTCGTTCCACTTTGGCCATCAACACTTGACCATCGTCGTTGCACACCATGACTTTCGAGACCAGTCGGTGGATGGAGCGGTAGACAGCGTCGCGCACCACGGGGTGAACGGCGTTGTCGGATGCGCATGCGTCTTTCCATGCCCAGTCGCTGGGCCAGTCCACCTTGGGATACCCCTTGACCACGATGAATTCCGAATCGCCGTAGCGCAAGCACGTCCGGCCTTTTTCCTCAAACTCAAGGCCGACGGCGGTCAGCTCCGGTGGGGTGGGGAATCGGAGTTCAACATCAGTTTGAGTTCGTCCTTTAACGGGCCGTTGGGGGCCCACGCCCGCTGAATTCACGAGAAACACCTTCCCGTCGTGCTCAAGATGCACAACGAGTGGAGGGTGCATGCAAATCCCAACGAACGCTCGGTCATCAACCCTCGCTTTCGACTCAACCCTGCTTCGGTTCCTCAATCTCCTTGGGTTCAGGGAGCGTCTTTTGGAGCGTTTCCGCCACCTTCAACTCCTCGAGTCGCCGTCCCTGTCGCAAAACTCGAGACTCGTACGAACTCATGGTGGAGTTGTAGGCCTTGACGGCGTTGGAAAGGTGGCTACCGACTTTGATGAAGTGCTCCATGGTTGTGTTGACGCGTTTGTAGAGTTCGCGAGAGCCGTCGTATATCTCTCGTGCGCCCTCTGCGAGTGCGTGTTGCTGCCAGTACAGAGCCACCGTGCGAAGCAGGCCCAGCATCGTGACGGGTGTGGCGATGAGAACGGACTTGCTCAGAGCGTAGTCCATCAAATCGGGGTCAACGGTGAACGCTGCGGCGGCCATGGCTTCGCTTGGAACGAACATGATCACGTGGTCAAATTCGCCTTCAATCGTCTCTTGATACCCTTTTTTGCTCAACTCGGTGATGGTTTGCCGCATGGCCTTGGCGTGTTTGGTGAGCAGTTCCTGTTGTTCAGGTCCTGCGTCCAACTCAGCCGCCTGAAGGTAGTGTGCGCCGGACGCCTTCGAATCGATTGGAATGACGCCAGCACCGGGCAGTTGAACCACAAAGTCCGGTCGTCTTCCATCCTCAAGGGTGACCTGCTCGACAAAATCGATGTGCTCGCTCATGCCCGCCATCTCGAACAGTCGTCGCAGTTTGACTTCGCCCCAATTACCGCGGGCCTGACTTGAGGTGGTGAGCGCCGTGGAGAGCGCCGTGGTCCGGCTGGAGAGCGATTCGGTTTGCTCTCCAAGGACTTTCAAATGACGTTTGATGCCCTCGTATGCGCCCGCTCGTTTTTCTTCCATTTCGGTGTTGATGTTCATCATTTTCGCCATCTCTTCCTGAAGCGGTTTGATGAGATTGGCCACCTCCAATTTTCGAGTTTCCAGGTCGTGTTGGGCGTCTTTTTGCTGAGCGACCAGCTTCGCCTCGGCGAGTTCGAGAAAGCGGGCGGAATTTTCTTCACCGACTTTCATGGCGATGTTTTCGACCTCGGCACGAATGCGCTGCTCGTTTGATTCAGCGGCTTCCTCGTTGGCCCTCAGTCGCTCTTCAGCCCGAATGATGCGCCCGGACATCGTCTGTTTTGCCATCAACCATCCCACGCCGCCACCGATCGCGATGCCCATCACGAGGAGGCCGTATTCCAGCAGTCCTGTCATGGAGGAACATCTGCGGCGACGGTATATGATGAATACGCCATCGCCAACGTTCAAATCACATCGCTCCTTGGGCTTTTCAATGCTGTTTGAACAACTCAATGAAGGCGTTTGGGCCATGACCTATCTCATCGTCGACGAGACGACGCGTGAGGCTGCTTTGGTGGACCCTGTTTACGATTACATGGATGCGTACCTCGAACGCCTTGAAAAGGACGGTTTGACCCTTGTTTACGCCATTGCGACCCACACCCATGCCGACCACATCACCGCCTGCTTCTCCCTGCGCGAACAACTCGGGTGCGACTACGTCATGTCGCATGAAACGGCGAGCTTGGGCGTGACGATGTACATGGACGACGAAGAGAAGATCATGCTTGGGTCGATTCCCATCCAATTCCATGCGGCTCCCGGGCACACCAACGACTCGATGATCGTCCACGTTCCCGGGTACATGATGACCGGTGATTTCCTCTTCAACGGTGACGGTGGAGTTGGTCGAGACGACTTGCCCAGCGGCCGAGTTCAGGTCCACTGGGAGGCGCTGCAGGTTCTCGAGCGGTTTGAAGGACACACCGTGGTCTGTTCCGGACACGACCCACCGGGCACCGAAATGAAATCCCTCGATTGGAACCGAGACCACAACCCGGTGTTGAGCATGACGTCGTTTGAATCCTTCAAAGCGTGGCAGGAGGCCACAGCCGCAAAACTTGGGGGCGTTTCAAAAATCAAGACGGCCATCCCTGCCAATTTGTTTGGCGAGGTCCCAGAGCACATCCCTTGGCTGGATTGAGCCTACTTTCGCAGCGGATTTTTCGGCGCTTTCGTGTCGGGGGGTATGCTGGGCAGATTTTGCAGGTCCTCGAAACTCATTTGATGCGGATTCACCGTATCAAACGCCGTGAGTCGTTCGTCCATGCCCATCCGGACGTTGAAATCGATACGACCTTTGGTGCGCGTTAAATCGTAGGACAAGGGGTCGAGGTGTTCGATGACCTGGACTTCGAAATCCTGTCGAACCCGTTCGCCTCGCCACGATGAATACCCCCATCGATAGGAGATGCCGACGATGGCCGCTCCGTACAACAGCGTGAGAACCACCGTGGCGAACAAGATCGGGTTTCCATCGACATCACGTGCTTCTTCGAGGAGGTTGCGACCAAGAAGGAACACCAACCCGATGCCGACCACCGGGTTAAGAACGCCTTCCAGCCATTGATTGACCGGTACGAGGCGGCCCTTTGCGGGGTCAACAAAGACGAGGTCGGCCTCAAACGCCGTGTTCAGGACCGAAAGGATGGAGAGCAGGACCATGTAGAGGAAGGAGGAAACGATCAGTTCGACCGTCCAGGAGTCCAAATCCAAAACCCAGTGGACGATGAGCCACGCAAACAAGCCAAGAAACGCTGCCTGCGGTACGTAATTGAAGTGCTCAATGTGCTCGGAAAACTCCGTTAACGATTTCCGTTTTTCCCGGGTTCCTCGGTGAGGTTTCGGAATGTGAATGACCTGCCAGTGCATCAGGCGTTCAATGGACTTCAACGCCCAGATGAGGAGTCGACGTCGAATCAGGAGGTATTCCATAAAGAGCATGAATGGAAAGCCGATGACAATCAAGGGAAGGGCCATCACCGCCGACAACGGCAAGATGAGGAGCGCAGGAAGCAGCAAAAAGTGCGAGAGCGTAAGCGGATGCAACAGTTCTGCCTCCACCAAACGCTGTTTTGCGGGTGCAATTCTGAGGTTGCGGGCGATGTCGTCGAGGGTTTGGGAAAACGACGCAACCTGATGACCTGAATCCACAATTTGGCGGACGACGGTGCGGTATTCGGAAACTTCGTGTCCAACACCGACCCAAAACTGCCAGGCCAAACGCATTGGTAGCGCCAAAAGGACGGGAAGAGCGAGGATGCCGGCGCCCCACAGCAGCTCTTGCATCTCGGCTTCCATGCCTCTACCTCAACCACGGGAGGTGAAAGGGGTTGTTCAAGAGAGCGGTCGGGTCGCGGCCCAATCCCAATGTTCTAACGCCTCCGTTCGTTTTTCGCATCATGGCCAGAATAGCGGTGACGGACGGCATGGATGAAAAGGCCGTCCAGCGGCTGGAAAAAGCCGGCCATGAAGTCGTCCTCGGCCACATCGAACCTTCTGGTTTGCTCGAGGGAGCCCTCTCTGCATTTGACGCCATCATCGTTCGAAGCGCAACCAAACTGACGGGTGACGTCCTCGAAGCCTCCGGCGACCGATTGAAGGTCATCGGCCGGGCCGGCGTGGGGGTCGACAACATCGACCTCAAAACGGCAGGGGAACGAGGTATCACGGTTGTCAATGCACCTCGGGCCAGCACCCAGTCGGTTGTCGAACTCACGCTCGGACATTTGCTGGCGTCCATTCGCCACCTTCCACGCGCCGACCGTTCGCTGCGCAACGGGCAGTGGGCGAAGAAGGCCATGAAGGGCTCGGAACTTTCCGGCAAGGCTCTGGGTCTCATCGGCTTCGGGCGCATCGCTCAATCGGTGGGTCGGGTGGCCCAAGCCATCGGCATGGAAATCCACACGTACGACCCTTACTTGCCACCAAAGATCGCCAAGGCACAGGGCACTCGACTCCACAAAACCCTCGAGGCGTTGTTTTCCAACTGCACGCACATATCGGTTCACTGCAACCTGACCGACGAAACCCATCACCTCGTGAACGCCGAGCGATTGGCCGCCATGCCTCACATCGGGAAAGACGGGGCTCGATGCGGCAGCCACATCATCAATTGTGCCCGCGGAGGCATCGTTGACGAAGACGCGGTCATGGACGCCCTCTCCTCGGGTGTGCTGACCTCGGCCGCTCTGGACGTTTTTGAGCAGGAACCGGTGGACCCCAATCATCCGCTGCTCCAGATGGAGCACTTCCACGGTACGCCCCACATCGGTGCCTCCACCGTCGAGGCCCAAGGCCGCGTCGGCATGGACATTGCCACCAACGTCATGAACGTCCTCGCCGGGCGTAAATGCGAATTTGTGATGAACGACGAGCACCTCTAGCACTTTCACTTTTTTGTGTCGGGTCTTGCGAAAGCATGCCTCCCCCCTCGGACTCTCGTGAAACATGGGTCGAAGTGTACCGTCGTGGCGAATGCGTGTTGAGAGTGAACTGCAGAACTTGATGCCGTATCGCCGAGCCCTTGTTCCGAGCGATCGAATTGCCTTTGACGCGCTTCTGGACGAGGTTCGGCACCGCCGTGCGGCCGGAGGAATGCTGCCGACACTAAACACGTGGCAGCCGACCGTCCTGAGCATGCTGGTCGGTCTCATGGCGGAAGTGACTGCGCTGACCCATCGAATCAAGACGCTTGAGGAACGGCATGAGCATGATTGAGGGGTGGTTGCTCGACGTTCATCAGAACGCATCCGGCACGGGCATGATCGCTTGGGTGATCGATGAGCAAGGCATGCCTCACGCCTGTTCAGTTGACTGGAATCCCGTGATTCACGTTCACGCTCCGCTTCGCGAACTGGATCGGTTGGAACACTGGTTGATGCAACCGGAACTTCGGCAGCGGTTCGGCATCGAGCGCATGGATTCAACGCGTGCCCGTCTCGACCTTGAATCGGAACGAGGCGTCGACGTTTTGGAAATTGAGGTGGGTCGACATTCGCAAGTCCGTGCACTTGCGGAACACATCGAAGCTCGCGGGGATTTCCACCGCTACAAACTCTATTCGGTGGACGCCCATGTTGCACAGCGCTTCCTCAACGAGCATTCATGCATTCCGTTCCAACGCGTCCAATGGTCGAACGCCGACGGTCGTCTTGAACCTCTGACGGTCGCCGCATCGTTGGACACGTTCCCGCCGTTCCACGTTGCTAAATTGGAGATGGAATTTGCAGCAGGTCAGGGCATGCCTTCGTTGGGCGATGCCGTGGAGTGCATTCGTCTCGAAACGGTCCACGAGCCGGGTTTCTCTCCGCCACCGGCAACACACTCCTTCGTGTTTGATCGAACGGCTTACGCATCGATTGCCGACATGCTGTCGGCGTTTCAATCGGCCCTCCAAGCCATGGACCCCGATGTTCTTCTCACGACAGGTGGCGATCAACGTTGGTTTCCGTGGTTGGTTGAACAAAGTGAAGTGCACGGTCGTTCGCTTGCGTTGGGAAGGACAGCAGAATCGCTTCAGCAATCCACCCATCAACGAACAATTCACTCGTACGGGCAGACGCGGCATCGGCACGGGTCGTTCTTTCTCAACGGGCGTCTGCATTTGGACCTCAAGAACAGTTTCATTGTGAACGAAGGCGGCCTGGCTGGGTTGTTTGAACTCGCTCAGCATTCCCGTCAGTCTGCGCAAATCATCTCCCGTCTTTCGCCCGGTTCGGTCATCAGCGCCATCCAGATGCGCGTGGCCATGGACGACGGGGTTCTGGTGCCGTGGAAGAAAAACAGGCCAGAGGACACAAAATCCGCTCTCGACCTCCTTCAGGCCGATCGCGGAGGGTTGTATCTTGACAGTCGTCCCGGCGTCCATGCATCGGTGATTGAACTCGATTTTGCCAGTCTGTTCCCGAGCATCATCGCCACTCGCAACATTTCCCCTGAGACGTTGAATTGCTCGTGCTGCCAACCCGCCTCGTCGGGGGTCGCGTCAGGGGTTGTTCCTCTGCACCCCGATGCGGCTGCTCAGGAATTCAGAGACCGAGCCGTTCGTTCGCGGTTTGGCCACGGATTGTTTCCTCTTTCCAACGAAAAAGCCCTTTCAGTACCGGGTCTCAACATGCACACCTGCGGACGAACCCACGGATTTCTCGGGCGAGTGGTGGCCCCCATCATCGAACGTCGTCGGGAACTCAAACGACAGCGTCAGCGCAAAGGCGATGCGTACGATTTACGCCAGAACGCTCTGAAGTGGTTGCTGGTCACCTGCTTTGGATACACGGGTTACCGCAACGCCCGATTCGGTCGTATTGAAGCACACGAAGCAATTTGCGCTTGGTCCCGTGATCTTCTGTTGCGCACGATCGAGGCTGCTCAAGCCGATGGCTGGGACGTGCTGCACGCCATCGTTGATTGCGTCTGGCTCTCCGATCTCAACGGGCGAAGCCCCGACCAGCAACGTGCCGACGCAGAAGCGTTTGCTCGGCGTATGTCCGACGAGGTTGGTATTCCGCTCGAATTTGAAGCGCATTACGCCTTCATCGCGTTTTTGCCGAGCCGAATGCACGGCTCGGGTTCGCTCACGAAGTATTGGGCCTTCGACGGAACGGACTACAAGGTTCGGGGCATTGAATTGCGTCAGCATTCGACACCTCGTTGGATTCGTCGCTTGCAGCAGCGGGGCCTGGAGTTACTCGCTGAAGGCGAGCGGGAAGGAGGGGTCCCTTCGCTTGCAGCACAGCGTTCGGTTCTTGCGCACTATCGTTGCGAAATCCAGCGCTTGCACCGTGGAGAAATTCCTCTGCGAGAGTTGGTGATTGCGCGCAGGACAACCCGAAGTTTAGCCGACCATCGCGTCAAGAATCTCACGTACGCTGCCCTCCTACGCGCACACGGCCACGGTCAAGAAATTCCACCCGGTGGAAAGGTTCGCTACGCTGTGCTGAACCGTTCAGCCGACGATCCTCTCGATCGCGTTCGTCTCGCAGAAGAACTCGACGGTGATTCCGTGCCGAGCCATGGTTGCCCTGGCCACTACTCTGAACTGGCTGAACGTGCCGTTTGGGCTCTCCTTGCTCCGTTTGGATGGACGTCAGAGCGGCTGCAAAACGATGGGCGCCAACCCAGCCTTCTGGATTTCATCGCTCAGGATGATGCAGACTCAAAACACGCATCGTCAAAGCGTGTTCAGGAAGGTTGACGTGACGCATCGGCAAGCGAAACCTCGTCTGAGGGTCGTTGAAGAACGGAAGCCATTGGCCGCGAAGACCGCTTCGCTGGTGATGGAGGTGAAGCCGTTTGTTCCGTCGTTGTCCCCGCCATGCCCCTTCGAGATGGTTCTGTGCATGACGTTGGATGTAGGCAACACGCCGAGCGTCCGTATGGGGAGACCGAACGGTTCCTGTGATGACAACGACGGCAACGTTCCATCGATGTGCAAGCCGATGCAGGACGTCGATGTGTCTTCGTAAAAGAAGACGGGATTCCAAGGACGAAATCGCGTCGTCGCCGTGCATGGCCAGCACGCCGTCCACCACGACCATGGGCGAACGCGTGATGGCGATCTCATCGGACAAGCGTTCGATCTGCCGGTCGAGTTGGTGAAGCGTGAACCCTCTGCTGAGGTACAATCGGGCAAGGCACGACTCGACATCAGCCCCAAGGGCCTCAAGCACGGGAATGAAGCGACCGGGGTCAATCCGGCATGCACCGTCCACCCAATGCACCACGTTTCCCTCGGTCAGTGCGTGGGAGACCCAGTGTTCAGCGACGCATCGCATGCTCTTTCCTGCACGTCCTGGTCCGCTCAGGTGGTAGAGCTGCCCAGGTTGCGGTTGGACGTGCATGACGTCGATGCCTTGCGAGTGCCGCGTCAGCGAAGCGTTCTGCTTTTCCGGACTTGTTGATGGTTTCATGTCAATCATTGAAGGTCGCTTTTGGAGGTCATCAATCCTTCCGAACACCCCTCAACTTGAACTGAATCCACGCATCAAGTTCAAACACCGCTGGCGTTGTTGAGACATCGTGGTTGGCGACGGGCAAAGGGTCGTGGCGGAAGGCCCCCGCATCCTCGTTCATTGTGACTTGGATGCGTTTTTTGCTGCGGTCGAAACCATTCACCACGGCTTCGACCCCGCCGTGCCGCTGATCATCGGTTCCGATCCGAAACAGGGCCGCGGACGCGGCATCGTCTCCACCTGCAATTACGCCGCACGCACCTTCGGCATCCGTTCGGCGATGCCGGTTTCTGAGGCGTGGCGGCGCTGCCCAGCCGCTCCGTTCGGACCTGCCGTGTACATTCGAGGAACGCGTGGCTTGTACAGTCGGGCCAGCCGGATGGTGATGGAGTGCCTGCGAGAACCTGCGGTCTTGTTTGAACAAGCGAGCATCGACGAGGCCTACCTCGACATCACCGAAACCGTTGGAGGCGACTGGGACGCTGCGTTGGCGCTGGCGAATCGCCTGCAGCAGCAGATCAAAGAAACCGTTGATTTGACGGCGTCCTTTGGCATTGGACCGACTCGAATCGTCGCCAAAATGTCAAGTGAGATCAACAAGCCCAACGGTATTTTTCGGGTGATGCCCGATGAAGTGGAGGCGTTTTTCGAGGGGCGCTCGCTGCGTGATATCCCCGGCATCGGTCCAAAACGAGCCAACCAACTCGCAGAGTGGGGATACACGACGGCCGACGAACTTCACGAATTGGGTGCGTTGTCGCTTTCAAGGCTGACCGGTGAACGATTTGCAACGTGGTTCATGACCGTCGTCGAAGGGGAGAGCAGCAGCGTTGTGAGTCCGTTGCGAAGTCGAAAATCAATCGGCAAGGAGCACACGTTTGAACGGGACGTGGCGGACCACGCAACGGTGCTGCAGCGTTTGGAGGAACTGGTCGAATTGGTGATGGAGCGGGCGAGAGGCCTGGGGGTTTCGGGTCGCCTCGCCGAGGTAAAAATACGGTACACGGGGTTTGAGACGCACACGTCCGGTCGAAGCATCACGGTGGCCATGGACGACGAAAGCGTCTTCAAGCGCTTAGCAAAATGGCTCTTTGCGACCAACATTCGAGCAGACAGCACCGTTCGTCTCATCGGCTTTCGACTGGGCCATTTGGAAATACCTCCCTCCCGGCAGACGACGCTCTTTGAGGAGGAGTAGCCTCATTCGAGTTGGTGCATGCGTGTCAGTGTCGAGGAGAATTCGGCGAGGTCATCGGGAACAGAAATCCCCGAGATGGGTTGGTTGAGTGAGACACCGGCTTCTTTCTTGGCCGCCCATGTCTGGCCGTTGAACTCTTGGATTGAATGAGAAAGGTCGCAAAGACGGCTTCCCTCATCGGTTCCGTGCGCAACGTCCTTCATGGCCGGANCGGGGAAGGCGTCCACATCGACAGCGGACGAACCGTAAACGGTGCTTGAGATGTGGTGCGTAAAGAACGGGCAGACGGGGGAGAATGCGGCTAAAAAATCCCGGACGATGCGGTGCAGCGTCCACGCTGCGGCGGTATCGTCGTCGTACAGGCGTGATTTGACCATCTCCAGGTAGTGACTGGGCAACAATCCCGTTCCAAACGTCTTGAGCGCTTGTGTTGCTGTGTAAATGTCCAACGTGGTCCACGCTTCTTCCACGGCGTGCATGGTCTGTTGGAACTCAGCGAGAATCCAACGGTCTTCGGGAGCGAGCCCCTCCGGGCAGGTTTCGAGGTCGGAGGGAACATCAAATTGGGATGCAAAACGAGCGACGTTGAACAGTTTTGTGAGCACGCCGAAATACTTCTTTTCGATTTCTTCTGGATTGATGTGAAAGTCATCCCCNACTTGAGCGTCGCACGCCTTCCACAACCGGAAACATTCGCTGCCAATTTTGTTCGCTCGGAGCTTGACCGAGCCNTCGGGACCCTTGATTTGCCAAGCACCGGTTCGCCCTCCTGCTCCGCATTCGAGCACGGAATCAGCGTCGATGCCGTTGCCGAGGGATTTGCTCATTTTTCGTCCCCACGGATCCATGCCCAATCCATCGATCCACACGTGCTGGAAACCGGGTTGATCGAGCACAAGCGTTGATTTGAGCAGCGTGTAGTACAACCACGTGCGCACGATTTCTTTCCCTTGCGGTCGCAGGGCGGTTGGAAAAGCGTTCTTGAAGACATCGGGTTGATTCAGATATCCACTGACGAACAGGTTTGAGTTGGACGAATCCATCCACGTGTCAAACACTTTTTCTTCCCCTTTGATGCTCCCGAGGCTTGACTTGAGGTCTTCGTATGAACCCACGTCATCCCTGGTTTCTCGGTCCAAAACTCGGCTTCCTTGAGGCGGGTCATCTTTCCAGGGTTGAACGTAGGTTCCAGCGGGCGGGACCACCACCATTGTTTCGTCTTCGCTGTACCAAATCGGAATTTCCGTGTGGTACCAACGGCGTCGGCTGATCGGCCAGTCGATGCTGATGTTGTCCATCCAATCGAGCAGGAACTGGCGGTTGCGTACAGGATGGAATTCGATGGATTCAATGTGNTTCCGCATGCGATCTTGAATGTGCGTTTGCCGAACGTACCATTCTTTCAGAAGGATGATTTCCACAGGGTTTTTTCCGCGTTCTGAAACAGGAACGTCCTGTTCACGTTCGACGGATTGCACCAGTCGTCCATCGGTTTCCAACAGCTCAATCGCTCGTGCACGTGCTTCCAAAACGGTCATGCCGTGAAGCGGACCTGCAACCTTCGTCATCTTGCCGTCCAAGTCAATCGCTTGGAAGGGCGTGAGGCCGAGTTCGCGAAACACGGCCACGTCGTTTTGATCTCCGAAGGAACACACCATGAGAACACCGGTACCAAATTCGGACTTGACCGATGGGTGCTGCATGACCTCCACGGAGGTTGCCCGTCCGTCGGTGGCCAACGGCAGCGAGATGCGCTGGCCGACGAGGTGCTGATATCGGTCGTCATCGGGGTGGACGACCACGACACCGCACGCGCAGATCAATTCTGGACGGGTGGTTGAAATCACCAGTTCCGTGCCGTCATCGCACGTCCAGCGCACGTCCACAAGCCTGGTTTTTCGAGAAAGCCGCTCAACCTCTGCATCGGCGATGGTTGTCCCCTCCACGGGGTCGTAGATGTTGGGGCGGAGGTCTTCGACGATGTCGCCTTTTTTGAACAACTCAACAAAAATTGACTGCGTTACGCTGCGGTAGTCGGGAGCGTCGGTCAGGTACTCCCTCGCGTAGTCGCAGGAGAGACCGACACGCTTGGCGGTGTTTCGCATGGCCTGCGTGAAGGATTCAATGGTCGTCTCGCAGAGGTTCAGGAATTCTTCGCGGTCGTAGGTTTTCATCTTCCGCTTTGTGTTTTTTTCCACGGTGAACTCAATGTTGATGCCGTTTCGGTCCACGCCCCAGGGAAAGTACACCTCCTTGCCGAGCAAGCGTTGACTCCTTGCGAGCACGTCGATCATGGAATATTGAGCCACAGCACCGATGTGCCACGTGCCCGACGGGTAGGGTGGGGGTGTGTCGATGACGAACAATTCTTTGCCGCTGTTGGGATTGAATCCATACCGGTCCCCGTAGGCTTTCATGTCGGCGTAGTGGGACGCTTGGATGGATTTCTCAAGGTCGATGGACCAGCGTTTCTCCGGTAGTTTTGGGGCTGGCATGTGCCTCACCTGGCCCCGCCTCGGTCAATGAGGTGGGTCCAGTCTTCCGGATGTGGACCATCATTTCAACCCGTCGGCCGGACGAGGAATTCATCGCAGGGTGGGCACGACACGAAGGTAAGCCTTTGAAGGGTCCGTGCGTGGGTTGTGCAGGGGTGGGCACGTGGCATCGGACGATGGTGAACCAAAAGCCCGATTCTGGGCGGATGAATCGCCGAAAGCATCCGCCAGCAAGCGACTTGGGGCCCTCGCCCAAAAAAGCAAAGCGGTCAGAAACCAACTCGTCGGTCAAATGAAGACCATTGATTCCAAAAAAACACTCGATGCGGTTTTGGATGCTCCAAAGCGATTCAAACGAGAATGGCAAAAAACCGGGGCCACGGGGGCCATCACCCGCTATCCAATACCCACCGTTCTCGTCTTTCTGATGCTCACGGCGTTTTTCGTTGCTCAATCGGGTTTCCTGGACAACACGCGCTTCGACGGCGACCCTGAAAACCCGGCGCTGAACGTGAACGGCGATCTCGAGGTCTACCTCCCCGACGAGAGTCAAGTGGCTGAACTCATCGGAAAGGTGGAAGAGGACTGGTCAACCAACGTGATGGTCGTTTACATCGAATCAACGAACAACAACATCACGAATCAGCGCATTCTGCAAGAGATCAGTTACGTTGAAAACATGCTGAACCCCTATCTCTCGGACGATTCAGATGACGTGATCTACATCTTGTCCCTGTCAACGGTTCTCAAAGAAGTCAATTCAAGCGCACCTCGCATCCGAGAGGCCGTTATCACTGAGGTGGGGGAGCTCGGATGTTCCAGCGACCCAACGGAGGATTGCCCTTCTCGAAACGCCGCTGAAAATCTAAACGATGCTCTGGCCACAACCGACGATACCCTCGGTGGCTCGTATGAGATTCCAAGCCAGACCACCATCGACCTGATCATCGGCGAGATGTACACCGATGAAAACGAACCTTCGGCAGGTCTCAACAAGCTCGCACGCGACATCGAAGGCGGCGAGGACGGCGGTCCGGACGGTGTGCTCGACCGAGCCATCATGGCCATTGCCGTCACCGAAGACCGTCCTGCCAAGGACATCATCGCTGAAACGCAAGAGGTGCTCGACGTCATCTCAAAGATGGAGCGTGCGTGTGAATTTCAAGACAACGGCGACCCGGACGCCACCAAAGGAATGTGCACGTGGGAAGACCTCGGTTTGTCGATGGTCCTCACCGGGCCTGTTCCAATCACCAACGCCGTGACCGAGTTTTCATTCAAGCTCTTCTGGGACATTTTCCCGAACGCAGTGGTTCTTGTCGCCATCGGCTTGTTTATTTTCCACTCGGACCTCCTTCAAGCAGGCATCACGGGCATCCGGCCGCTTCAAGGGTTCAAGGTGGTGGTCATCGCAGGTTTACCAACGCTCTGCGCTGTGTTTTGGACCCTCGGTCTCATCGGGTGGACAAATTACGAAGTCACGATGACGGTGATCATCGTAGGGCCGATTCTCCTTGCTCTGGGCGTGTCGTACGGTTTGCACATCACCAACCGATACGCCGAAGAAGAGGGGACCAAAGACGAAAAGATGAGAGCATCGCTTACGTCCACAGGGAAAGCGGTTTTCCTTTCTGCGGTCACCACCGTGATCGGTTTCATTTCGCTCGTTTTCACGCCCATGGCACCGATTCAAACGGTTGGGATTGCGCTCTCTGCAGGCATCGTCATCGTGTATTTCTTGACCATGTTCATGGTCCCAAACCTCACACTCATCCTCGACCTGAGGAAACCAAAGCACGCACCGCTCAAGGCTTTTGACGTTCTCGTCGATGTGCCCGTCAAGCGCAACCGCGGGGTGCTGGTGTTCTTCATGTTCCTCATCCTCATGTCGGCCACCATCGGTCAAGCCAACGTCGAGGAAAACATTGACCTTCTTGGCATGGCGCCGGAGACAGAATCGCCGGTCGTCAAGATGAAGCAATACAGCTCGGAGTTTGAGGCCGGCCAGGTCGGTATGATTTTGGTCAACGCCAACGTTAGCGGTGATTTCAACGACGCTGACGAGTCAAACGACGACCCGGTGGACATTCTTCAGAAAATCAACAATTTGGAGGCTCAATTGAACACCGTGGAAAACACAACGGCTGTATCCGTGGTGTTTTTGATGAAGTCATCGGGGGTTCAAGTCACGGTTTCTGGCGAGGGCATCAACGAGCTTTTCCAACTCATCCCCTGCTTCTCAAACGAGCAGTGTGAGGACGTCAAGATCACCGCTGAGGTGCTCCTCAATCAAAGCCAATCGCTGGACACTTCCTTCTGGGACCTTCTGACCGATCCGGAGGCTTTCGGTCTGCCAGGTTCCGAGCAGAGCCAGATTTTCCTTTTGGACGTGTTTTATGCATCGCTGACGAAAGAAACCCGTGAGATTTTCGTAAGTGAAGACTTCAGCCGCTCGCTGATCTACGTCGACATGCCGTTCATTCCCGTTGCCGACACCGCAAAGAGCGTTGATTCTGTCAACGAGAAGGCTGCCACGTTCCAAGGCCCGTACGGCGAATCGGCAGAGGACTTGACCGGCGTGGCTGCAACGGCCATCGAGGTGAACGAACTCATCGTTGGGTCTCAATGGACATCGCTCGGCTTTGCCATCATTTTGACCCTGATCACGCTGGCCGTTGTGTTTCGGGACATCCGCTATTCCATTTGGACGACGTCCCCGGTCATCGCCACCGTGGCCCTCCAGTGGCTCGTCATGTGGCGTATGGACGTCCCTCTCTCCCTCGTCACGGTGATGATCGGCTCCATTCTCGTTGGTGTTGGAGTTGACTTTTCAATCCACATTGCGAATCGCATACGAGAGCTTGGCGGGGGCATCCAAGCGATTCGAACGGCAGCGGTTGGCACGGGCATGTCGTTGTTTGAGGCCGCCACGGTCACGTCCTTGGGAATGTACACCGCATACGACATCCCAATTCCAGAGATCACGCCGTTCATCACGGTGATCTTGATCCTTCTCTGGGTGGCGGCTGCAAGCGCCCTTGTTTTGCTGCCCGCGATCTTCATCACCCTCGAAAAAATGGGCATCGGCGCCGTCAGTGGGGGCAACAACATGGCGAGAAAACTCGGATTGATTCGGACGGCGACCACCACGGAGGATGTCATGGAAGCTGCGCTCGTTGACGACGTCGTTGATGCTTGGTGAGCGAGGGGTCCATAGACCCCCGATGCCTCCACACCACCATGAACCACTGGTTGATGAAATCGGAGTTGGACGTTTATCCCTACGCCCAACTCGTCGCGGACGGCCAAACCCACTGGGACGGCGTGAGGAACTATCAGGCACGAAACACCATGCGGGACGCCATGAAGGAGGGGGATTTGATTCTGTACTACCACTCGAACACCAAACCCCCCCACGTGGCGGGCGTCGCCCGCGTGGTCCGTGAGGGCTACCCCGACTTCACGTCCTGGGATTCCAAAGGGAAGTACTACGATGAAAAGTCCACCCCAGAACAGCCGCGTTGGTTTATGGTCGACATCGAACCCGTCATGGAACTGCCCATGGTTTCGTTGCACGACATGAAAGAAAATCCGAAGTTGGACGGAATGCCCCTGCTTCAGCGCGGACAACGTCTTTCCGTTCAAAGCGTCTCTTCGGAACACTTCGATGAGGTGTTGGCCATGGCAAACGTGCGCCGAGACGACCTGAGTTGAGGGTGAAACCATGGCGGCACCGATTCCCGTTTCCCCTCGCGCTGCGAACATTGAGTATGCCATTCGCGACGTGGTGGTCCCTGCCACTGAACTGGAGGCTCAGGGTCATGAAATCATCAAGTTGAACATTGGCGATCCGATCGCTTACCCGGGTTTACCCACGCCGCAGCACATGGTGGACGCTTACGTTGAGGCTCTGCAGGGCGGGAAAAACGGCTACTCTCCTTCCTACGGCTTGCCGCAGCTGCGCCAAGCCATCGCTCGAGATGAACAACGCAAAGGCTGGAACGCCACCGAAGACGATATCTACGTCTGCCACGGGGTCACCGAAGCCCTGCAGTTACTGTTTGCTGCAGTGCTTGAGGAAGGCACCAAAGTCCTCGCACCGGGACCGCACTATCCACCGTACATGGCTTACCCGCAGATGTTTGGTGCAGAGACGATTGAATATCAACTCCACAGCAACGACGGGTGGAAACCGGATTTCAGCGACATCGCCGAGAAAATGGACGACAGCGTTCGTCTTCTCGTTCTCATCAACCCCAACAACCCTTGTGGAACGGTTTGCGGTGCCGATGACATCGACGCGCTGTTGGAGATTGCACGTCGCTATCCAAACTGCATCGTGGTGGCGGACGAGATTTACGACGGGCTGGACTTCACCGGGGAGCATGTCTCCGTGGCCAGTCGCAGCGATGACGTCCCCGTGGTTGCTCTCAACGGTGTCTCAAAAGTCTACTACGCCCCTGGATGGCGCATCGGATACATGGCGCTGCACGATCCCACAAACCGCATGGGCCTGGTTCGCGACGGGCTTGAGCGACTCCTTCGTTCGCGTCTGTGCGCCTCCACACCCGCTCAAGTGGGTTATCTAGCTGGCCTGGAGCAAGACCGAGGATGGATGGAAACCTACTCTGAGCGCGTTCTGAGGCGGCGGGATCACTGCCTCAAGCGAATCGCCCAAATCGACGGTCTGGAGGTTGAACAGCCCGGCGGTGCGTTCTACATGTTCGTTCGGTTGACCGACGAACGTTGGGCGAACGACGACAAAGCGTTTGTCTTGCAGCTCCTTCATGAGGAACATGTTTTGCTCGTCCACGGCAGCGGTTTTTCACCGCAACTGGGCAAAGGCCACGTACGTCTGGTGTACCTCGTGACCCTTGAGGTGCTCGACGAAGTGTTCGACCGCATCGAGCGATTCCTCAAGAAGCACCGTGGTCACTGATTCGCACCGTAGGAGAATTGATGAATCAAGAGATGGGGAGGCAATCATGGGCCGCTCACGTCGTGTTGGATTGAGCGGTCTGCTCGCCCTGTCCGCCCTTCCCAATGCATCGGCCGCTTCCATCTCGACCAGCGGCGAGGTCACCCTCAACACCTTGGCTCCACTGTTGCTTGCGTTGGTCATCGCCTACTTCGTTCGCCGTTGGTTCATTCCTCAACAACTCAAAAACCTGCAAGTTGCGTTTGAAATTGAGGACGACCTCTACGAAGTTCATCGAATCACGAGAACCCTCCGTGACTCACGGCGTTTGCTCAGGGCGGGTCGAGTGGGTTACGGCGTCCTGCTTTACATGATGGGGCTGACCGGCGTGCTGATTCTCATTTCTGAACTTCTCTTCGAGGCCTCGATGTTTGCCCAGTTCAACCTCTACATCATTGCGACCTTGATCCTCATTCCCGTTCTGATATCACCGTGGGAATCCCTCAACAGTCAGCTTTCATCGCGTCGGCGAGATGTTCGGTCGTCCGTGAGCGGGGATCTCATCCGACGCATCACGACGTTGGCNTTTCTGCTCATCAGCACGCTGCTCGTTTTGGCGTACGGGTACCAGTTGGAGGGCGGTACACTCACCCCAACCTGGCTTGCTTTTGCCATGCTGATGTTCATGGCTCCGACGATTTTCGCATACGGACGCATCATGGGTGCCTCTTGGAACATGCTCTTGATCAACAAATGGCGCACCACTCGTGGCCGACCAAATCCAATTGACCCCGATAAAAACCGCTTCCTCGGACGATTGTTTTCGTTTCTCCTGGTCTTGTTCCTGTTGACCATGCCCATCACGGCGTTGAACGGAATTCTTACGGTTCTCTACGTGATGATCAACAACCCTGCCAACCAAGCGGAGGTTCTCAACTACGGTGGCATCATTGGATACTCTATTTTCGTTCGAATCGACGTGATTTCAGAGATTCTTTTCCATTGGGAATTCGTGAAATCACTCCCTCAATTTTTGTCGCTTTACCTGACACTGAACATTGCCATTGTTGGGCTGGCGTTCATTTTTGAACTGACTCGAAACCTGATTCTCGGGGGGCAAACGTTCGGTGGCATGTTCGGAGTGACGCTTGACACTCCGCGTGAAATCCGCGCTGAGAAATCCGCTCAAGCGAGGCAACTGACGTTTGCGTTTGCAGGTTTTTCAGGCTACACTGTGCTCCTCTTGATCCTGGTTTGCTACAAGGAATTTGGCTCGTTGATGCCACTCACGGCCACCTTGGAAGCAAACGGGTTTGACGAAGGCATGCGCTTGCTGACGGTCTGGCTCTTCATCGCCGTCGGTCAATTCATTTTCTTGATGACCTGGTTGGTGTCGATCAGTCGGTTCCAACATTTACTCAATCTCAGATTTGACCTCAATCCCGACGAACGACGGGAGGGTGCTGTGCGTCTTCAGGGAGGGGATAAACTGCAAAATCTCGTCGAAAACGCTGCATACAACGAAGACATCGACATGCTCATTCGCATTCAAACCCACGAATTCCCCGGTGATCAAGCGCTCATACGGCAGGAGCAATCCCGCGCAGCAATGTGGGAAAAAGCCCTCCGAGGTTTGTGGCCGGAGGCCATCGAGGCGAGCCGGAAGTTACTGGCGCAAACCGGTGGCGATAACGACGAAGCTCGCATGCTCATCGCCACCGGCTACATGGCATTGCGCAGGCTGGACGCCGCACGTGAAGCCCTGCACGGATTGCAGCAACCCGAGGGGTACGACGAGCCGGAGATTCTGTCGTTCATCTGCGAATGGCTCGATCCGTGGAACGGTACGGTGACGGACGACGACCTATGGGACTGGGAAAACAATTCCACGATCGACTATCTGCAAATCCTTCAGAGCATGATGAAAACGTGGAAGCCGCAACCAAACGACACGATGCTGCACAGCGATAAATTGTCGCAGACGGGTCAACTCAGCATGATTGCACTGCTTCGAGCACAGCGCCGCTACGACGAGGCGCTGGACCTCGCACAGGCGCTCGTACGCACGGACCCCATCGGCGTGAGGCCGCGCATAGCAACATCACTCTGTCTGATGGACACCGGTCAATGGCACGACGCAAAATCCGTGTTGGACGAACTCATCAAGAGCGACAGCAAGGACCCCCGAGTTCAAGCGCTTGCCGTGATTTTTGGGTACGGCACCAAAGGCAGAGAACACATGGAGGTCTCGCTTCTCCTCGACGATGCAAAAGAGACAAAAAAATGGATGGATGCAGCACCCGTCAACGCGTACGCAGCGGTTCTGCAGAAAGGTGGTTTGGACGAAGCGATGAACGCAAACGTTCTCATCGCTGCGCATGAAGCCACTCGACGAGGTGTGGCTCCTCGATATGCCCCGGGAATTCTCTCGACGGTTTTCCAGTACCTTGTCTTGCTACCGATGTGGTTCGTTGGTGGCATTCTCGTCTACCAGGAGGTTGGACAAACCGAAGGTCTCTCCTTGCTGGGAGGGCTGTTGGTTTTGCATTTCTCCTACCGGCGACTCCGACGCCAACAGGAGCACCAAATCCGGCACCGCGACCAACGTGGTATGATCAAGTACGCGCGCCGCCTGAAGCGATACAAGGCGGTACCCAACGCCAACAACATCCCCATCGGCAACCACCTGATTCTGAGTGGAATCCTCGTCACGGTCAACGGTGTCGTGTTGGACATCGGTTATCCGGCGTGGTTGTTCGAACGCCTTCCCAAAGAGCAGGAAAAGAAGGTTCGAGCCCGACTCCGCAAGCGCAGCCTTCGATTGGAAAAGGGCAAGACACCTCGGGTTTCACCTCTCGGCAAGGCATGGTGGTTGAAGCGACCCAAGGAACACGCTGAGAGCGGTCCTTACCTCGAACGAATCATCGGTCCGGTCGCCTATCGTGGGCGTACCAATTACCTGCGCAAAAAGGACGTTCGCGCCCTTAACGACGCCGCTGCCGGCAAAGAAACACCGCTCCAGAAGCGTTTCATACCCAGAAACACCATTCGGAGCGAACGCTCCTGAGCGCCACGGCGTTCCAACCGCTAACGAGGGTTCAAGGACTGTCCCCGCCGAGGCAGCAGCATGACCTCTCCACCCGGTGCATGGGCGCCCCAATCCGACCACCTCGGATATGCGACGATCGTTCAAAATGCAGTGAAGTCCAGTGATTCGCTTTATCGAAACGGTCTGGGCATGATCGCCTCAGAGAACATCGTTTCGCCCGCCGTGCGCGACATCGTAGGCAGCGACCTTCACGGGCGGTACGCCGAGGGTCTCCCGGGAAAGCGGTACTACCAAGGGTGCGAGGATTTTGACACCATCGAGGCGTTGGGGATTGAACTCGCTCAGAAGGTGTTTGGTGCTCCCTTTGCCAACATCCAATCAATTTCCGGGACGGTGTCGAACATTGGTGCTCTCAAGGCATTGGCCAAGCCGGGCGACGCCATCACGGCTGTTTCAACCGCTGATGGAGGGCACATTTCGCACGCACGGATGGGCGCTGTTGGATTGAGGGACCTGAACCTGACCACGTACCCTTGGGACGAGGAGCGGATGGAACCCGACGTTGATGCGGCCTGCAAGACGATTCGCGAGGTTCAGCCAACGGTTGCCCTGTTTGGTCAGTCGGTTTTTCTGTTTCCGACACCCCTTGAGGAGATGGCCAACGCCGCCAAAGAAGTGGGCGCTTCAGTGATGTACGACGGAGCTCACGTGCTCGGACTGATCGCTGGAGGTCAGTTCCAGGACCCGCTGCGTGAAGGCGCAGATTTGATGACAGGTTCCAGCCACAAAACCTTCCCGGGACCGCAGGGCGGATTTTTGTTGTCGTCCTCCGAGGATGAAACCTTTCAACGAAGGCTCAACAACGCCATGTTCCCGGGCGTGTGTTCCTCTTACCACCTGCACCACGTCGCAGGGAAGGTCATGGCGCTGGCGGAATTCATGGAATACGGCGAAGCCTACGCAACGGACATCGTATCGAACGCTCGTGCCTTTGCGGGGGCCCTGGCTGCCGAAGGGTTTGACGTCCTCGCTGAGAGTCGAGGCTACACGGCATCCCACCAGGTCCTGACCCGTCACGGCGAGTTGGACTCGGGCGCTGGTGCAAAGGCGGCTCAACGCTTGGAGGAAGCGGGCATCATCACCAACATGAACATGCTACCCGGCGACACCAAAGCAATGACGCCCTCAGGCCTTCGACTCGGTGTTCAGGAATTGACTCGTGTCGGTTTTTCAAACGATGATATGGAAGAGGTGGCCTCTTTCTATGCTCGGGTCTTGCTTCACGGGGAGGACCCTGCTGCCGTTCGAGCGGACGTCCATGCATTGAAACAGCAACGACAGACCATTCGCTATTGTTTCAACGAGGACGAGCGGTCCGGCTACCCCGAGTGAGAGGGTGATGCAATGGGTGGAGAACCCAACGGTCTGCATCAACTCTTTTCCTTTGGTACCAACGGATACCACAGCGACGATCTCGGTCATGGATGCGTGTTGATGGGGACGGTGGAGTTCCAACACTTTTGGAACGCCTTGGACGCTTGCTTTGAGTCACCGCTCGGTCGAAAATTGATTTACGCCGCCACCGATGCTGAGGAACTCATCATCGCAAAAGCCGATCGCTTCGCTTACGGCCGTTGGTTCGGTCGCCGTCGGGCCGAGGTTGCCCTCCAGCATCGGTCGGTCATCATGGGCTGGGGGCGGATTCAGCCCGATGCCATATCGCACCCAGCTCACGACGCCCTCTCCGTGGGATTTAGCCTGGCTCACAAGGAGCACCTTGAGGGTCGTCGATTCAACGTTGATTGGCACCAGCACTCCGCCGATGCCATCACCACGACGTTCAAACCAAAAGACGGTGAAATGACCGCTCCGCTTCCACCCAGGTCGCCCTCGTGGTCGGGACGCAGAGGGACACCGTCCGGCACGAATTCACCGCAACCTGAACTTGATGTCCGTGAATCAGGGTTTTTTCTCGGAGAGGCCAGATCGATGTTCCTGCCCGTTGACGTGTTTCACCACCTGTTCGCTGTGCTTGCGGGCCGACCGACCGTTGCGGCGTCAACCTCCGGAGATGTTCATGTGGTTGAGAGCGTCGACGAACCCGCCGTTCTGAAGGCCATCATCCACGCAGCGTGCGCGGCTTTTGAGCGCACCAATCGTCCGATTTATGTCCAGTCTGCCTCCGACTGGGACGGTCATTTTACGGCCCATTTCAACGAGCGTGGATGGGGACGTGTTGAGGTTGAGCAGAGCGTTCTGGACGGCGAACATGCCACCGTTTTTTACGTTGAATCACCGGTGGTGCCTTTTGTTTTGGGCTCGCTTGTCGGCATGTGGAAACGAGCCCACGGCAAACGGGTGGAATCAACGGTCGAACCTTACAAAAACGGGTGGAGAATCGCCCTGAGCGAACCTACGGTTGACTACTGAGTAAAACGATGCAGTGATGGCTGAGCGGGTGCTTTTTGATTGCCCATCTTTGGTCAAGGTTCATAACCGAATCAACGCCTCGGTAACCTTGCACTGCGGTGCGGGGTGTCACCTTTGAGTCTCAACCACAACCAAATGGCCTATGTAGCGATCGTCTCGACCCTCATTTTTGGGTCGCTTTTTGTGGGCGTTTCAGGGTTTTTCCAAACCAGTGAAGATATCGGGGGATTTGAGAGCGCTGTTGAGGAGGACATCCGCGGCGACGCCGAACTCATGTCGCAGGCCGTTGACAGCGATGAAGACGGTCTTTCGGACAAATTGGAAGAAACCCAGTACGGTACCGACCCCGAGAAGTGGGACACGGACAACGACGGGATGAGTGACGGGTGGGAGGTGCAGCACGGACTCAATCCGCTTGACAACGGTGAATCCGACGACATTGAGGTCGATGCGACACAAAACGATCCCCCCGGTGAGGCTCAAATTGAAAACGAAACCGAATCGTGGCCGGACCCCAACCAGGGCCCCAACGGAGACCCTGACCGAGACGGTTTGACCAACCAAGCCGAACAGGAACTTGGTACTGATCCGCAACGCGCAGATTCCGACAACGACGGGCTCAACGACCGATGGGAGTCGCTCTACACCACCACCGTTCAAACGCCCGGCGGTGATGTTGTTTTGTTCAACCCGCTTGACGGCAACTGGGATTGTCTTCTTCTCGACCAAGCGATGACCGACGCGCTCGACACCCGCTTCAACGGCGAAGACGGCATGGCAGAGTGGGACGACCTTGCATCAAACGGACGCCACTCCTGCGACATGGTCTTGGACACCGATGACGACGGCTTGGCCAATTTTGAGGAGGAGGAATTCGGAACCAACCCGACGGCGCGAGACTCCGACATGGACCTGATCGACGACATCGTCGAAGTGGCCAACCAATCCATTGCGTTGTTCACCGGTCTGGGGGAGCAGTGCAACGAACCGTTGTTGCAAGCGTTGCCTCACACGGGTCCTTTCTCAGGCGTTGATCGCAGTTGGTTTTTGATGGACATGGACGGCGACGGCTTGCTCAATGGGCCATCGGATTGGGACACCGACGGAGACGGCATGCCCGACGGTTTTGAATTCTGCTATTCCGATGCAACCATGGCACCCAACGCAGCCTACGTTCTCAATCCATCCAATGCCTCGGACGGCTACGGGGACTGGGACGAGGACGGCATGAACAACCTCGAGGAATATCAAGTGGCTCAAATCTTCGGCGAGGGCAACTTCACGTCGCCCTGGCTTGAAGACACCGACCAGGACGAAATGCCCGACCAATGGGAGGCGTCCAACGGCCTCCACCCACGGTCGGCTCTCAACCGAGACCAAGACCCAGATATGGACGGCTACGACCTCGACGCAGACGGTGATGTGATGTACGGTGATTTGGAAAACACGGCCATCGTCCACACCGTCGACGTCGCCTTGGGTCAGCAGGTCTCTGTGAACCAACAGGTCGCTTCTGCCCGAATCACACTTGCTGGTGGTAATCAGCAAATCATCCCCATGCGAGCCCCCGTGGACGGCTACGTCTACGAACTCAACGTTGTGCTCGGCCAAAGCATCGAGTCTCGTTTGTTCAGTTGGATGAACATCGTTGAGGAAGAAGAGCGCTTCACCAACGTCATGGAATACAAAGCCAACGACCGAGATCAAGACGGTATCCTTGACGGCCGCAGCACAAATCCGCTCAACGCCGACACCGACTCCGACGGCCTGATCGACGGCATCGAAGTCATGGGCTGGGAAATTCTTGTTGTCAATCGAGGTGTTCAGCCCACCTGGGTCACCTCTGACCCGGGCCTGTACGACACCGATGCCGACGGTCTTTCGGACTATGCAGAATTCTCCTCCACGTGCAACCTTGGCGGCTCCAACGCCTCAAATCCAGACACGGACTCGGACGGACTCACCGACCTTGAAGAAGCAGGTGACAACTTCATGTGGGAAGGTGAAGCCTATTCCACGAGTCCGTGCATGTTTGACACCGACAACGACGGCCTTGAGGACGGCGAGGAAGTGATTGCTGGAGCGGACAATTTCCTGACGCACGCCAACAACTCCGACACCGACGCTGACGGCCTCATCGACGGACAGGAGGTTCTCTTCGTCCCCCGTCCCTTCCAGAACCCAACCAACCCGCTCCTCAACGACACCGATGGAGACGGCATGCTCGACGGATGGGAAATGCAGGTGAAATCCGCAGAGGACAACACAAATTCGCACAGTCTCTGGGTGGCGACCTCACCCTGGGAGCGACCGGGTTGTGAATCCACCCAAACCAGCTCGTGCACGATGCAGCCGGGCGGATACGTCTGGCAAAACTGGCTTGGTGGTTTCGCTCTTGAACCCAAGTTCCAGGTTTCGGAGATGAACCTCACCGGTTTCCAGATGCCATCCAACTCGCTGTGCGATGGATGCAACGGTCGATGGGCCCTTGACCCCTCGCTCAGTTCCTTGAAGGACGACACCTTCGACGTTGACAACGACACCCTCGCCAACGGTTTGGAGGCCCCGGACCGCTGGGACACCAACCCCGTTGACGATGACACCGACGGCGACATGCTACCAGACGGTTGGGAAGTTTACTACTCCCAACAGGCGTTTGAGCTCGGACTCGCCGACAACGAAACGGTGGGTGTCTACGGTGCTCGTGGTGTGATGGATCCCTCAATGCCTGACAGCGATCTCGACGGGATTGATGACGGGTTCGAAGACCCGGACAACGACGGTTTGAATCGAACTGGACTGATCAAGCGCTACTGTCCAGGTTTCAACGACACAACCAATTCAGAATGCAACATCGACCCGACCACGCCTGACGGTCAGCGATTTTACGACAATCTTGAGAACTACACCAATTTCGAGGAGATGCAGAACGGAACCAACCCCATCACAAACGACACCGACGGTGATGATTGGAACGACGGCCCAGAAGTGTACTACCAGGACCACGACGACGATGGAATGGCGACGGGGTGGGAATACCACTTCCAATTTGATCCGTTCGACGGTGCAGACCGGATGGTGGACACCGACGGTGATGGCCACGTCAACTTCTGTGAGTACAAGTGGGACACCAACCCGAGAAACCCAGTCTCGTACCCCGGTCAAGGTGAATTGTGCGATCCGTTCAGCGACTGATCATCCAAGGTGATGCGTGTTGCCATCGACCGGTGGGTATCGTCCGGCCGCACTTCTTCTCACACTAAGCGTGCTGATTTGCACGGTCTCGACGACCGTGGCTCAACACGAATTGGGCGAGGATGAATCCAATCCGGTTCGCTTTCACGATGACCACGGTGCTCACATGGTTGATGCGTTGAACCTGACCGGCACGTCCTCCATACCGTTGCGAAACGCGAGTTGGTCGCTGATCAATCTCACAGATTCATCGCCAACGGAGCTCATGTCGGGGCAACACCTTACCTCGGTGCAACCCGTTGCTGATGGCGAATTTCAGTGGAGCCTTGAGGTCGAAGCCACAGGTCTCCAGTGCACGTGCATGGTCGAAATTCTGGTCAATGAACCGGACGGCCCCCAACAATCATGGCGGCGTGTGGTTTACTTCGGAACGGACGGCCATCGCCCCGTGTTGTTGAGTGAGCCTGCGATTGCATCGGTGCAATCACCGGACGCCCCCGAAGACATCGTAGAACACAGCACGCTGTTGACAGCGTCCACCATCGTGCATCAGAGGGTCGTGCTACCACCGGCCAGTTCATCCATCATCAGTGTCGCAGGCTCGATGTGCGAAGCGCCCAACGGTGTTTGTCTCGACGAGCCAAAACCGATCCAACTTCCGTTTTCATCCACGCCGTCAGGCCTCAACATTTCGCTGCAACCCGACGTTCTTGGCGTGGCTCAGGGCGTATGGAAACTGGAGATCCTGGCAACGGACGATCTCTTGAGATCAACGATGGCGGCTTCCATGACCGTTCTTCACGACACCGAAGCACCGGACGTCGCCCTTTCGATGAACGCCGTTGTCAACGAACGTGAAGCCTTCCACGTCCACGCGGTGGTTGATGATGGATACATCGGTTCGCGTGCCAACCTCACGTGGGCCATTGTTGACGAAAACGGCATACGTCGCGGACCCGCAGACGGAGAGCGACTCGCAGAGGATCATCTCGTGCTGAATCTTTCCGAGCAAGGGACCTACACGGTATTGGTATCGGCGCGAGACTTGGCTGGACACATCACCGAAAACACCTCCTCCATCACCGTACTGAACCTTCGTCCGACCGCAAAGATCAGCGTTGACGGCCTGATCGTCTCCAACGGATCAACGCTGACGCTTCCATACGGGGAAGCGTGGTTCATCAACGCAAGCGACAGCACGGACAACGAACCCGTCGATTACCTGTGGGTGGTCGACGAAGACCGCTCGCTGCGCGGTCGCTCCGTCCTCACGGCGGATGAGTTGGACGGCCCTGGTGTGTACACCGTCGAACTCATCGTGTTTGACGACGATGGCTCCACCCATTCCAGCGTAATTCAGGTGCGCATTGAAGGGCAGCAGGTCACCGACACCGCACCGCTCTCTTCGGGCCATTTCGTACTGGTTGCTTTGGCGCTGTTGGGCATCATGGGGGCGCTTCGTTTCCGGAAACCTCCCTCAGCGGACTTGCCAAAGTGGACCGGCTCCGGCGAGGTGCAAAACCGCGGGGAACCAGTCGTTTCCGCCGAACAGGATGCAACGATTGAAGAAGACGAAGCGCGAGGGTGAATCATGTTTGCCGAGGCGCTCTCGAGGCTCCCACCTCAACCTGAGCCAACGTCGAAGGTTGAGTTTCAGGCGAGGCAGGACCGTCTCACCTCACAATTCCGCCATGACGACGTTTTGATTTTGTCTTCTCCTCCGCATGCCGTGCACTCCAACGATGTGGAGTATCCTTATCGCACTTCAAGCGACTTGATTTACCTCACCGGATGGACCGAGGCCGAGACGGTGTTTGTTCTGCGATGCAGTGACGGCCAGTGGGTTTCCTCTCTCTTTGTCCAACCAAAGGACACGCTCAAGGAGATTTGGGAAGGTCGCCGTCCGGGCGTCGAAGGAGCGTTGGCTTCCTTCGCCGTGAAGGAGGCGTTTGGGAACGACGAATTGGACGATCGATTGAACGAATGGCTCACCGATGCTCGCCGCGTGTTCCACCGAGGTGGAATCAACCAGAGCGTTGACCGTATCGTGGAGACCGCCGTGCGTCGAAGGGACCGTGCTCGCCAGCATTTTGGAACAGGACCTGTTGCCGTCGAAGACCCGTCTGGCATGCTTGCTGAGCTACGTCTGCGAAAGTCGTCCTCTGAAATTGAGCAGATGGTCTACGCCAGCAAAGTGGCCGCCATCGCTCACGAACTGGCGATGCGACACAGCCGCTCTGGCGTCACCGAATACCAACTGCAATCCGTCATCGAGGGATTCTTTTCCTACGCGGGAGCCTCAGGTTGGTCCTATCCATCCATCGTCGGATGCGGTGAGAACGCCACGATTCTTCACTACACCACCAACCGGGACGTCTGCGGCGACGACGAAGTGATCCTCATCGATGCGGGGGCTGAATTCCGGGGATACGCCAGCGACATCACCCGCTCATGGCCCATATCGGGCAACTTTACCGACGCTCAACGGGAGATTTACGACATTGTCCTTGAAGCGCAACTGGCCGCCATCGATGCGTGCCGGGTAGGAAACCTCTACACAGCACCGCACGATGCGGCGAGAAAGGTCCTCGCTGAGGGGTTGATTCGCCTGGGCGTCATCACGCAATCCGTGGAAGACGCAATGGACATGGAAACGGGTGAACTGAAACGATGGTACATGCACAACACCAGCCATTGGATCGGTCTCGACGTCCACGACGCCGGTGTTTACAAGCCAGGCGGAGCACCACGATTGCTCGAGCCGGGCATGTGCCTCACCGTCGAACCCGGGTTGTACTTTGGTGCATGGCGGCCTGACGTGGATTGCCCGGAACGCTACGCCAACATCGGTATACGAATCGAAGACGACGTGCTCATCACCCAGGACGGACCGGTTGTCCTGACCGAGGACTGTCCAAAAACCGTTGAGGACATTGAACGCATCGTTGGCCACGACGCATCGTGAGGTGATGGTGTGAACTGGGAGACGATTCTGAAGCGCCAGTCCAGCTGGTCGCGTACGTCTGCACCGAACCTGCGACTTACTCCTGAAGAGGCCGTCGTTCTGTACGAGCAGGCTCCGCTTCATGCGCTGATGCAAGCTGCGCACAAGCGTCGATTGGCGATGCATCCTGACGGCAAGGTGACCTACCTTGTGGACAGGAACATCAACTACACGAACGTCTGCACCATCAACTGTCAGTTCTGTTCCTTTTACAGGCCGCCCGGCCATGCCGAGACCTACACCCAAACGTACGAAGAAATCTCAGGGCGTGTTCGTGAATTGGAGGCCATTGGTGGCTCGAGAATTCTGATGCAGGGCGGTGTGAATCCATCGCTTCCCATGGACTGGTACACCGACCTTTTGAAGCACCTGCGTGAGCAACATCCGACCATNGATTTGGATTGTTTCAGCCCCATCGAGATCGAGGGCCTCGCTGACGTCTGCAACCTCAGCACGCTTGAAGTCCTCTCGCTGCTCAGCGAGGCAGGCATGCACGGGCTTCCCGGTGGTGGTGCTGAGATGCTGGTGGACGATGTTCGAAAGGACATTTCCCCCAAGAAAGGCTCGCCTGCCAACTGGTTGCGGGTGATGAGCGAAGCACAATCCCTCGGAATGACGACCAGCGCAACCAACGTGTTCGGCTTTGGTGAAGGTGCTCATGAGCGCGTTGAACACATGCAAAAAATCAGAGCNCTCCAAGAAACATCGATGAAAACCCACGGGCACGGTTTCACCTCCTTCATTGCATGGCCCGTCCAACTTGAGGTCAATTCCTTCGGTCGACGAAACCGCGGCCAGAACAAGCATGAGCTCGGGGCGGGGCCATCCGAGTACCTTCGCCACGTGGCCGTTTCGCGACTGTTCCTCGACAACGTGGAGCACATTCAAGCATCGTGGCCTACGATGGGAATGGCCGTGGCACAGATGGCGCTGCTCGCCGGTGCCGACGACGCCGGCTCCACGATGATGGAGGAAAACGTTGTTTCGGCGTCAGGAACGAGCAAACTCGACGCCACCGAACATGAACTGCAATCCTCCATTGTGCGTGCAGGATTTAGCCCACAGCGAAGGGACAGCGATTACAATCCTTTAGCCACCAAACGCTTGGTCGGCGACGTTTCTTCTCTGGCTTCTCCGCCGCCCGTCATCACGTCGTAGGGCCGTAGAAGACGATCCACACGACGGCTCGAATGTTGCGGCCGCCGT
>FUFK010042325.1_pt1 | contig 36624 bp, 46 predicted proteins | sample 1021851 | NCBI WGS metagenome assembly FUFK01 (sample SAMEA51879418, study PRJEB19060) | metagenome | reverse complement strand
TACAATCGCTTCGTTTTGATTTGGATTGTTAGATGCCAATGCATACAACTTTTGTAGTTTTTCTAATTTTTTTTGATTCATTCTTTTCCAAAAATAAGATCGTGAGCAGATAACTTTATACCTCTATCCCATGCTGTCTCAAGCAGCTTACGCTGAATAGATGTTGGTATAGTGCCATCTCCCTTTTGCCATTTAGATACTGATGCAGGGTCACGATGTATTGCCCTAGCTAATGCTCGAACACCACCAAACTCAGCAATGGCTAATTGTACTGGTGTTTTAATAGTTGATTCCATATCTATATATTGCCATAAATGCAACATTAATACAAGTAATTAGGCAAAAAAAAGAGGGTTGTTAACCCTCCTCCTCTTTTTGTTTTTCAGTAAACTCAATAGTTGTGCTGTTGAGGTCACCTGTGGTTATTGGTTCAAACTCCCAAGGGCAATCGTTATCAAGTAACCATTCGTATAGTTTTGAACTGTTCATTAGTTGTCCTCCTAAATATGACGCAACTTAGCGTCTTCTAATTCAGTTACCAAACCATCAAAGTCTTCTGATGGAGGTAAAACTGTGAGTAATGCATCAACTCTGTCTGCACCGTACTCATCTCGTAAATAGTCCAAGTATTCGTGTCTATTCTTGTAGCCGTTTTCTTGGTAACGAGAATTGTTGTACTCAGAAATTGTTTGTAAATAAAAAGTGTCCATGTCAAATAAGGATTAGTAATAAAAGTAAATAAGGAAATAGTGCAAAGGCCATAGGTCTATCCATATACAAGTTTGCCAAAGGTCATGATCTGCAATATAGAGTCTGCTATTGAAGAATCAATACGTCCAAGATCATCATTTGTAAAAGCTTGAAAAACTTCACTACAGTCATGGGAATTCAAATCAGTTTTACCCGAAATAATTTTTTCAATGGTGGTTAAAACATCCTGTACTTTGAATTCGTGCTTGTCATCCTCACAATCCTCTATTTTTATAGGAGAATCTAGAGTTAGGTCTACAAGCCATGCACAGCAACCTTCACACTCGTATTCTTGGTTGTTTTTATACCATACGTTGCCGTCCTCATCTTCTTCTTCTTCGATGTTTCCTACTGTAACTTCAGTAGCCCAATAGTTAACACCCTGACCCATAGTGCAAAATAAATCTTTAAGGTCTTGAAGGCTAACGTCAAATTGATAGTTGACATTGCAAGTGAATTTTTGTTCTGTAATATTTGTCATTACTTTGTACCTCCTATCATTTCTAATTTGATTGTTGGAGAATTTTGCACAAATCTTGTTTTGTCTGCGTCTGGGTGATTAGACCATAAATTCTCATACTTGTTTATTTCATATAGCCATTGTGATGACGGCATATTTTTGCTATTACCATTTAGGTAATTTAATTTAGCAATGATTTGTTCAATAGTTTCCATTGGTCTGATTAATAAAAAATTTGGATAAAAAAAATGGGTGAAATTATTCACCCAAGTATGCGTCAACTAATTCTCTGTATTCAACAGAACCATCAACTACGCTTTTATGAGAGACACGAGTCATTTGATTGCTGTTCATAAAAGATTCAATAAAAACTTTTTTGTTTTGGCCTTTGACATCTCTGTAGTCAACTCCAAGCATTAAATCGCAGAATACAACAAATGCTCTATTTGCTTCTGCTTTAGTACGCTTGAGCAATCTTGCGTAAGTACCTGCATATGTGTCAAACCATAGCTGTGCTTGGTCTTTGATTTCGTCAGGTGTGAAAGTTTCAGTAGTCATTGTTAATAGAAATTAGTAATGTACTCTTATAGTGTGGCATATATCCCAACACCTGTCAACAAATTAATTTTAAATATTGCGATTTACTCTACATTTCTCTATATTATGAATAATTTTATTTATTTTTTATGACACTAGCAGCAGTTAGACCAAAAACTATTGTTGTCGGTGTCTCAGATACTGGTCATCGAGTAGCAGAGGATCATCCAAACCATAATCCTCGTATTACTCAAGTGGTCGTTGATGCACTGCGTGAACTAAACGAAGAAGGTATTGGCTATGGCTGTCTTTCTATAATGTTTGGTATCTCTCGTGGTTACATAGCTCAAATTTGCCGTTATGAAAAAAGAGTCAGCTACGCAACTCGTTACAAAACAATCCAAGTTAGGTAGACCTTCTACTAAACCTGATCCTGTAATAGTTAATGAAATAATTGAATGGATTGCTCATGGTAATACTTTGCGCTCTTATTGCAGACAGAAAAATAAACCAAATTGGAGAACTATTTATAACTGGTTGGAGAAAGATGATGGAGACTTTATCGCACGCTTCGCACACGCACGAGACATGGGGGCTGATGCTATTGCAGAAGAATGTCTGGAGATAATAGATGCTCCTCCTCCTTTGTGCGGTTCTGAGGGCAATACAAGGCTAGACCCTGCTGCTGTCCAGATGCAAAAGAACAGGGTGGAAGCAAGGCTTAAGTTGTTAGCTAAATGGAATCCTAAGAAGTATGGAGAAAGGGTAGGAGTAGAAGCAGGTGGAAGTATATCTCTGAACATTTCAACAGGCGTTCCACAAGCGTGAGACAACCGTTAATAAAACTGGATTACACTCCGAGAAAATGGCAGCATAGCTGTCACGTTAATAAGCAAAGGTTTAGTGTCTACGCATTGCACAGGCGATCAGGTAAGACAGAACTGGCCATTATGGAGCTAATAGACAAAGCCATGAAGACAGACAAAGAACTAGCCATGTTTGTCTATGTTGCACCGTTCCTAAGACAGGCAAAAGCAATTGCATGGGCAAGATTAAAGCAAAAGATAGAACCATTGCGTAGGACATCTGTAGTCGAGATAAACGAAGGCGAATTATCAATAAGGTTTAAACATAACGGAGCAATCATTAGATTGTTTGGAGGTGATAACCCCGATGCGTTAAGGGGCATGAGATTGGACGGTTGTGTAATAGATGAGGTAGCCCAAATTAAAAACGAGCTATGGTCAGACATAGTTCAACCAGCGTTGTCAGACCGTCTTGGATGGTCATTGTTTATTGGTACACCTCAAGGTATTAACTTGTTCTCTGAGTTGTACTACAAGGCCATAGAGGAGGATGATTGGACAGCAGCAAGGTACACAGTATTCGACACAGATAGCTTGCATCCCAACGAGGTAAAAAGGTTACAACGTGATATGAGTGAGACATCGTTTGCAAGGGAATATTTATGTGACTTTTCTGCCCAAGGTGATGACCAGTTAATTGCATTGGCAGATACCGAGGATGCAGCAAAGAGAACATACCAACAAGATCATGTAAAGTTGTCACCAATAATCCTTGGAATCGACCCTGCAAGATTTGGTGATGACCGTTCTGTAGTGTTCCGTAGGCAAGGTAGGCAAGCATTTAAACCAGTTGTATATCGAGGTATAGACAACATGGAACTAGCAGCCAGAGTAGCCAACCTGATAGAGCAATATGATCCAGATGCTGTGTTTTGTGACGCAGGTGCAGGTAGTGGCGTAATCGATAGACTAAGGCAGTTGTCGTATGACGTAATCGAAATACCGTTTGGTGGCAAGGCAATAAAACCAGAGCAGTACATCAACCGTAGAAGTGAGATGTGGTGGTTAATGAAGCAATGGATNGAAGAAGGNGGTGCAATACCNAACGANNTAGCCCTNAAACANGAGTTAGCAACACCGATATATTGGTACGACAATGTAGGTAGGCGTGTACTTGAATCTAAGGATCAGATCAAGAAGAGATTGCAGGGAGCAGGGTCACCAGATTTAGCTGATGCACTAGCACTAACCTTTGCCCTTCCAGTAGCCAAGAAAGTACCAGAGGATATATACATCAAAAGACGTAAAGTATCTACACAGAAAGCTGATTATGACCCTTACAAAGTCCTCTAATTTTGTACGTATAGCAAAAGGTTTAGATGTAGAGCCATTGCTTAAATTGTTAGACAATAGACCTGAGTTATGGACAGAAATAACAGCACGCCAAAAATTTACTGGCACACCACATAAAGATACGGAGTCAATATACGTTAGAGGGCCATTAAAAATGAGCCAATATTACGTTTTATGGGATACAGGATCATACGATTATCCGTGTATGGAGTATTTAAAACCTGCACTTGTGCCATTAATGCAACCAATACTAAAACAACTAGGTGTTGAAGACATGGGAAGGGTGTTAATTGTCAATTTAAAACCTAGTGGCCATGTAACTAAACACAATGATCAGGGAACGTATGCGGATCACTACAAAAGGTTTCATATTGTACTTAAATCTAATCAATGGTGTAGCCAAACTTGCGGAGATCAGGAACAAAAGTTTGAGGTAGGTGAGGTTTGGTGGTTTAACCATAAAGAGCTACACACAGCACACAATGTTGGCATGACAGACAGAGTGCATATAATATTTGATTGTGTACCTAAATATTTTTATGACCAGTGTGACCGTAAGTCCTGATAGTACAGCTACTGTAGACAAAAGTAGGATATCCAAAACGGAAATCAAACTTGCCACAGTTGACGAAATGTTGGCAGAAGCCCAAACATTGTTTGACGAGCATTACGAAGAGATTGCACGCAACAAACACGTTATGGTGCTAAAACCAGACGAAGAAACGTACCGTAAATCTGAAGAGATGGGTACGATTTTTATATTGTCAGCTAGGCAAGGTGATAAGTTAATTGGCTATTCTGTTAATTTTGTCACTAATCATTTACATTATGCTGATTTAAAACTAGCCCAAAATGATTTGTTGTTTATCAGCAAAGAACACAGGGGTGGCAGAGTCGGTTTAAAGTTAATAAAAGAGACAGAAAAACACGCAACATCGCTCGGATGCAAACTTATGTTATGGCACGCCAAAGAAAGCACCACCTTGGCTCATATGCTACCGAGATTAAAATATGGTGTACAAGATATTATCTTTTCTAAGGAGCTATGACATGGCAATTACGACAGCTATAGCAGCAGTTGCAGGTACTGGTTATCAAATTTACCAAGGACAGCAACAGAAAAAACAACAACAGAAGCAGTTATCGTTGCAACGACAAGCAAATGAAGATGCTAGGAAACAAGCAAAAGCAGAAGCTGATCGTGCTGACATGGAATACAACAAAGCAAACAGACAGACAGCAGATGTTGGTGCTATTGGTGACGAAAGTATGTTGGCAGGTAAAGGTGGAGCAGCAGGTACTATGCTTACTGGCAACTTGGGCGTAGATCCTGAGAAATTAAATCTAGGCAAATCCACCTTATTAGGCGGTTAATCAATGTACGAAACCAAGAAAAGTAAACTATTGACAAGGTGGGGTCACCTTCGATCTGAGAGGGCTACTTGGTGGTCACATTGGCAGGAAGTAACAACATATTTATTGCCAAGAAACGGACGTTATTTTGTACAAGATAGAAACAAAGGTCATAGAAGACATAATTCTATATACGACAATACTGGTACAAGAGCGTTAAGAACATTAGGTGCAGGTATGATGGCAGGTGCAACATCCCCTGCAAGACCTTGGTTTAGACTTGGAACAGTAGACCCAGACTTAAATAAGTATCCACCAGTAAAAATGTGGCTAAACGATGTCACAGAACGTATGCAATTAGTGTTTCAAAAATCTAATACATACAGAACATTACATGGAATATACGAAGAACTAGGAGCATTTGGAACGGCAGGGTCAATTATCTTACCTGATATAAAAAATGCAATACACCATTACCCAGTAACGTGTGGTGAATATGCAATAGCTACAGATTATCAAGGTAGAGTTAACACTTTGTACAGAGAATTTCAAAAAACTGTAGGAGAAATTGTAAGAGAGTTTGGATATAACAAATGTTCAACGTCTGTTAAAAACTTGTATGACAAAGGTTCATTAGATCAATGGATTACTATCATTCACGCAATAGAACCGAGAGATGATAGGGAGCGTGATTTTAAAAAAAGAGACAATATGAACATGGCATACAAATCTTGTTATTTTGAGCAAGGTGGTGATGGCGATAAAGTGTTAAGAGAAAGTGGATTTAAAGATTTTCCTGTAGTTGTACCAAGATGGGGTATATCTGGTGGTGATATTTATGGCAATTCACCGGGCATGGAGTCATTAGGTGACATAAAACAGTTACAGCATGAACAATTACGCAAGGCACAAGGGATTGATTACCAAACAAAGCCACCATTACAAGTACCTAGTTACCTTAAAAACCGTGATGTAGATAGTTTACCGGGTGGAGTTACGTTTATTGATGGTCAGCAAGGCAAAATAGAAACTGCATTTGCTGTAAATTTAAACTTACAACACCTGCTAATGGACATACAGGACGTAAGACAACGTATTAATAGTAGTTTTTATGCTGATTTGTTTTTAATGTTGGCTAATGCTACTGATACACGCATGACCGCAACAGAAGTTGCAGAGCGTCACGAAGAAAAACTGCTTATGTTAGGCCCTGTGTTAGAAAGGTTACACAATGAATTGTTAGATCCATTGATTGATATTACGTTTAACAGAATGATAGAAGCAAATTTAGTGCCACCTGCGCCAGAAGAATTACAAGGAATGGAACTTAATGTAGAGTTTGTGTCTATGTTGGCACAAGCACAACGTGCTATAGGTACAAATAGTGTAGATAGATATACAAATACAATGGGTGCTATTGCACAAATGAAGCCTGATGTACTTGATAAATTTGATTCTGATGCATGGGCAGATAGTTATGCAGATATGCTAGGTGTTGATCCAGCACTAATAGTACCCGGACAGGTCGTAGCCAAGATACGTCAAGAAAGAGCAGCAGCACAACAACAGGCAGCACAAGCAGAGCAACAACAACAGGCAGTAGAAAACATGGCAAAACTTGGTAAAGTAGACTCAGGTAATGCTATGGACATAATGAACCAGTTTAGTGGTTACAATTCACCATCACCATTGGAGGTATAACATGGATTTAATAGATTTAAAAAAAGATCCGCAACCAATTGACAGCAAAGAAATGTATGACGAACCGATGTATAGCTATGGTTTGTGTATATCTTTGGGTAAAGAAGAGTTAGAAAAATTAGGCATAGAAAAATTACCAGAAGCCGGTAGCGAAATGATGCTAAAAGCAAAAGCATATGTAAAAACAGTTAGGGAAAGTCAAGAAAAAGATGGTGTAGAACAGAATGTAGAGTTACAAATATGTGCAATGGCTATTGAACCAATAGATAAAACTGGTGATCAAGCAGATGGATTGTATGGAAATAAGGCATCTGCACCACCTAAAGCACAGCCTGTTACTACACCTACTACAGGTACTTATTTAACTGGGAGTTAACTATGGAAGGATCACACAATCTATCACCTGATGCCAAAGTACGGTACAAAAAAATGATAGAACAACACAATGCAGAAGAAGCAAACAAAAAGAAAAATAAAGGCAAATCTAAATTACAAATATTTGCAGAAAAATTATATGGAGGTGGTAAGTAATGGCTGACAAAAAAGGACAAATACTAGGAATTAAAGGTTCGGAAAAAATTATTCCTAGAAAAATAGAACGTAAAGTAAAAACTTTAGAAGCTATGAAAGAAGGCGGTATGGCATCAAAAAAACAATTAGAAGAATTAGAAAAACTTAAAAAACTTTACCCATCTATGTTTTAATCATGAGTTTATACGAAAACATCCACGCAAAACGCAAAAGAATTAAAGCAGGTTCTGGCGAGCGTATGAAAAAAAAAGGTGAAAAAGGTAGACCAAGTGCTAAAGATTTTAAAGATGCAGCNAAAACTGCAAAAAAAATGTATCCAAATCAAAAATAGGTGTGACCGTAACCAAGTTATAACTGGATATATTAAAACATGAGCGATTACAATCCACTCGATCTTAAAAGTCAACAAAAATCTAAAGACAATAAAAAGTTTGAAGAAAAAATTGACCGACAGAACGAGGAAGCGGATATAAAATGGCTCATGAGCAGCAAGAGGGGTCGCAGAATTATCTGGAGACTTCTGGAAATGGCAGGTGTATTTCGATCATCGTTCAACACTAACGCAATGGCTATGTCATTTAGCGAAGGTAACAGGAACTATGGTTTGCAACTCCTTAACCAAGTTCACACTCTCTGCCCAGAACTGTATCCGACAATGATTAAGGAGCAAAAAAATGTCAGAAACGCTGATGACGGAAGCCAACCAAACCAATGAAGGCGATACGCAGCAGCCAGTAGACGCATCAACTGAAGCAACTACTGACACACAGCAGCAAGCTGAAAGTGTACAGGATCAACAAGTTTCGGATGAAACCGCTGTTGAAAGTGAAACTAGCGAATCAGAAGCACCACAAGGTGCGCCTGAGACATACGAGTTTAATACAAAGATTACTGACGAATCTTCTGAACTCGACCCCGAAGTAGTAACTGCATTCGGTGAAGTCGCTAAAGATCTTGACCTGCCACAAGATGCTGCACAAAAAGTATTAGATAAAATGGCTCCTGTTATACAGGCCAAACAAGCCAAGGTACTAGAGCAAGTTAAAACAGATTGGGCTAATGATTCACAAGCTGATAAAGAATTTGGCGGTGAAAATTTAGCTGAAAATCTTAATGTTGCTAAACAAGCTTTAGATGCTTTTGGTTCTGATTCTTTGAAGTCGCTGCTGCATGAAACAGGCTTTGGAAATCATCCTGAGATAATCAGGTTTATGTACAAAGCAGGTAAGGCAATTAGTGAAGACAGTTATGTTGGGAATTCTGAAGGTGCTATGTCTCAAGGGGCAGATCCTAAAGATTTTAACAGCATAGCTAACGCACTATATTCAAATCAGCAAAACAAGTAAGGAGTTATTAAATGGCTACACTCTCAACCTCAAATTTAACACTAGCGGATTGGGCAAAAAGATCTGACCCAGACGGTAGAGTTCCAATCGTTGCAGAGCTACTATCTCAAACCAACGAAATATTAGATGATTGCGTGTTTAAAGAAGGTAATTTACCTACTGGTGAACGTGTAATTATTAGAACCGGTTTACCATCAGTTTATTTCCGTGCATTAAACCAAGGTATTCCCGGCAGCAAATCAACAACTGCTCAAGTTGATGAAGCTTGTGCAATTCTTGAAGCACGTTCTGAAGTTGACAAAGACTTGGCAATGTTAAATGGTAACACTGCACAGTTCCGTTTATCTGAAGACACTGCGTTCTTGGAAGCAATGAACCAGACACAGGCTGAAACAATGTTTTACGGTAATCCCGGAACAGATCCTAAAAAGTTTTTAGGTCTTGCACCAAGATACGGTGACCTTTCCGCAGATAATGCTGTAAACATTCTTGATGCAGGTGGATCAGGTTCTGATAACGCTTCTGTATATCTAGTTGTTTGGGGTGATCAAACTGTATATTGTCCTTTCCCTAAAGGATCTAAAGCAGGTTTAACTCACGAAGATCTTGGCGAGCAAACTGTATACAACAGTGACGGTACAAGATTACAAGCCTTTGCTACTCGTTATCAGTGGAAAAACGGTTTAGTTGTTAAAGATTGGAGATACGTTGTTCGTATTTGCAATGTTGACATTTCTGACTTGCTTGGTGTCACTGGTACACAATCAGCAACTGCTGCAACTTCTCTTATCAAATTAATGGCAAGAGCAACTTACAGAATACCAAACATGGCTATGGGTAGAGCAGCATTCTATATGAACAGAACAGTTCATTCTGGATTGTCTATCGCAGCATTAGATAAATCACAAAATGTTTTAAAAATACAAGAAGGTTTATCACAGTTTGGAACAGCTAAAAGCTACTTATCATTCTTGGGTACTCCAATAAGACAGGTTGATTCGTTAATCAACAACGAAGCTCGTGTAGTTTAATNTTTATTATTANNAAAGGAGATNTAAAATGATTACAGATNCATTNCTCAGAGTNAGCGAAGATCAAGCNGTNACAACAACTGCTGTATCTACTAACACTATTGATTTAGGNGTTGCTAGAGACATGGGTGAAGGTACTGCTTTGTACATGAACTTTGCATTNACNGAAGCATTTGCTAACGGTACTAGCGTAACTTTTGAAGTTATTACTAGTGCTTCTGCAAACTTAGGTACACCTACCGTTATTGGTAGCAGTGCAGTATTAGCTACAGCAGCACTTACATTAGGTAAAAACATTGTTGTACGTTTAAATCCAGATATTGCTGGCAAAGGCCAAAGATATCTTGGTGCTAGATACACAGTTGTTGGTACTATGAATGCAGGTAAAGTTACTGCTGATGTAGTAGAAACAATCGGTGACGGTCAAAAGTACTATGCTTCTGGCTTTACCGTAGCTTAATAAGGAGAATCTATGCCTATTTACAGAGCTAAAATCAAGTGTTTCGTTGGTCAAGCCATGCGAGAACCTGATGAAGAGTTTGAATACAACGGAGAGTTTAATAGTAATATTGAATTAGTTGGTGNAACTGAATCTGATCTACCTGTGGCGTCAAACACAACCGTACCGTCAGAAGATGTTCAGCCAACTACTCAATCAGTTGATTATCAATCAATGACTAAAGCAGAACTCGAAGTGTTTGGTCGTACTATCGGTATTGAACTAGATAGAAGACAAACTAAAGAAACTCTTATTAGTCAACTTGTAGAAGCAAATAAATAGGCATTAATTGTCTTATTTACTTACTGGGGGCTAGTAGTAATACTGCTAACCTCCTCTTTTTTTAGGAGATGTTATGGCAACTGAAGTAGATATTTGCAATCTTGCCCTAGCTCATTTGGGTGATGATGCAACAATAGCTTCAATAAATCCACCAGAAGGATCAGCACAAGCTGAAAAAGCTGCACGTTTTTATCCTATAGCTAGAAACAATTTATTAGAAATGCATACTTGGAGCTTTGCTTCCAAACGTGGAAATTTAGCATTAACTACAAATAGCCTTGATCAATGGGATTATGCATATGTAGCACCTGCGGATATGATGACTGCTGTTGCAATTATATCTCCTTCTTCACAAAACGATTACGCTACAAGAATGTCTGCTGGTGATACTCCCGGTAATTTAACAGCAAACTTTGCACCAACAATTGTAGCTGGACAATATACACCACAACAATTTGCATTAGAAGGTGATTTAATATATACCAATCAAGAAAATGCTATGTTGCGATATCAAGCATATATAACTGATTCATCATTATTTTCTCCTTTATTTGTTACTACATTGTCATGGCACTTAGCATCAATGTTGGCAGGGCCAATAATAAAAGGTGATCAAGGTATGGCAGAAGCAAAACGTAGTACACAAATGATGCAAGGATATTTAACGCAAGCAAAACAATCAGACAATTTGCAAAGAGACATAACTGTAGAACATATAGTACCTTGGACTTCTGGGAGGTAATCTATGCCTGTAACACGCAGTTTTAAACAATCTTTTTCTGGAGGGGAAATATCACCAGAAATGTTTGGTCGTATTGATGATTCAAAATTTCAACAAGGCGCAGCACAAATGCGTAATTTTATTGTTAAACCACAAGGGCCAGCACAAAATAGACCGGGATTTGCATTTGTAAAAGAAGTTAAAGACAGCACAAAAAAAGTAAGATTAATGTCTTTTACTTTTTCTACTGTGCAAACAATGGTTATAGAAATGGGTNATCAATATTTTAGATTTCATACACAAGGTGCAACATTAAACTACAGCAATGGAGCAGCATGGAATAGCGGTACAAATTATGTAGTAGGAGATATAGCTTTATATAACAATGTTAATTATTACGCTAAAACTGCACACTCTAATAGTCAACCACCTAATGCAACAAATTGGTATGCATTACCTGCTGACATGACATATGAAATACCATCACCATATTTAGAAGCAGAATTATTTGATATACATTATGTGCAATCTGCTGATGTTATGACAATTGTGCATCCTAATCATGCGCCTAGAGAATTAAGAAGACTTGGTGCAACAAAATGGGAACTTAAAACTATTAATTTTGGTAGTCCTATTGCATCTCCAACTAATGTTTCTGTAACTGCATATATACCAAGTTCAGCTAGTGTAAACGTAGATACTTATGAAGCACACGAATATGTAGTTACATCTATTGGTAGTAATCTTATAGACGAAAGCGCACAATCTACTTCTGCATCTGTTGACAATAATATTTTTGTTACTGGAGCAAAAAACACAATTTCATGGAATGCAGTTAGTGGTGCTGCTAGATATAGAGTGTATAAAGAACAAGCAGGTGTATATGGATTTTTAGGAGAAACAACAAGTACATCAATTATTGACGCAAATATAGCACCAGATTTTTCTAGAACACCACCTGTTTACGATAATCCATTTCCTAGTTCTAATAATTTTCCGGGTGCTGTTTCTTATTTTGAGCAACGTAGAGTTTTTGCAGGTACAAATAATGATCCGCAAACTATATATATGACAAAGTCAGGCACTGAAAGTAATATGTCTTTTGGNNNNCCTATNNGAGATGATGANCGTATTAANTTTANAGTTGCTGCTCGTGAAGCNAATACNATANGNCANATNGTTCCATTAACACAATTACTATTGCTTACAGGGTCAGCAGAGTGGCGTATAGCATCTGTTAATAGTGACGCTATAACACCTACTTCTATATCAGTTAAACCACAATCATATGTTGGTGCTAATAATGCACAACCAGTGATTGTAAACAACAGTATGGTTTATGCTGCTGCTCGTGGTGGTCACGTTAGAGAGTTGGGTTATAACTGGCAAGCTAACGGATTTATTACAGGTGATTTGTCTTTGCGTGCGCCACATTTGTTTGATAATAAAACAATAATAGATATGGCATTAGCTAAAGCACCTTTGCCAATTGTTTGGATGACAAGCAGTAGTGGTCAATTATTGGGATTTACATATGTACCAGAACAACAAGTAGGTGCATGGCATACTCACGATACAGATGGCACTTTTGAAAGCGTAGCAAGTGTTTCTGAAGGAAATGATGATGTTATTTATTGCGTTATAAAAAGACATATAAATGGTGCAGACGTAAAATATATAGAACGCATGGGTACAAGAATTTACGAAAAAGAACGTGATAGTTTTTTTGTTGATGCAGGTGCAACTTACAATGGCACTAATACAAATACAGGTCAAAACGTAACTATATCTGGCGGTACAAATTACGCAAAAGGTGAAAGTGTTACTATAACTGCTAATTATAATTTATTTAATGCACCGCCTAGTCTTGATGATGTAGGTGATGCAATTGTTATAGACGATGTAAACAATAATATTTATTTTCGCTGTGATATTGTATCTACTACAAGTCAAACACAAGCTACAGTAAAATTAGATAAAGATTTACCACCGCATTTGCGTAATGTGGCTATAACAACTTATGAAGTTGCTAGAAATATAGTATCAGGAATTACTTGGTTAGAAGGTAAAACAGTAAGCATATTAGCTGATGGTGCTGTACATCCACAACGTACAGTATCTAGTGGTTCTATTACGTTAGACCGTGCAGCTAGTGTTGTTCATGTAGGTTTGCCATACGATAGTGATTTAGAATCTTTACCTTTAGCATTGCAAGCAGAAGCATTTGGCCAAGGTCGTGTTAAAAATTTAAGTCATGTATGGTTGCGTGTTCTTGAATCATCAGGTATTTTTGCAGGGCCTAGTGCAAGTAAATTAGTAGAAGCAAAACAACGTACTACTGAACCATATGGATCACCACCTAATTTAAAAACAGAAGATATAAAAATTATGTTAACTCCTACATGGCAAGACAATGGTCAATTATTTGTACGACAATCTGATCCATTACCATTAACAATTATAGGACTAACATTAGAAGTAGCTATAGGTGGATAGTGTAACCGTNAACAGATATAGTGTATGTATATTAGAAAAATAAGTAGTTGTTGAGGTTATGGCAACAGATTGGAATAAAGTAGGCGGTATTACTTCTATAGCTGGAACTGTAGGAGGAATGATTGGTTCTTATTATGCTGCGGAAACAGAAAAATTTAAATATAAATCAATGGCTCTTAGTTATGAGCATAAAAAAGATATGGCTAAAATTAATAGCCGTATGTTAGAAACACAAGTAAGACAAATAGGAAGAGCATATAACAGACAGATAATGATAAAAACTATGGCAGCAGGTCAACGTAAAGGTAGAGCTACAGCAAGTGCAGCAGCAAGAGGTGGCAGTTTAGGCTATGGCAGTACAGCAAATCTTTTTGCTAGTGCAGAAATAATGAAAGAAATTGACAAAATTACAATGAATACAAATAAAGTACAAGCAATGAATGAAACAAGAATGCGTAAAGTAAATATGGATATTAGAGGAACAATGCTTGGTGTGTCACAAGCAGGGGCATTAGCTAACGCATCTACTGTAAGTCCATTTTTAAATATGAGTAGTACGTTATTAACTGGTATTGGTGATATTGCTAAAAACAAATATTTTGGTCAAAGTACTTCATAAATATGGCTACAGTACCTTTTCAAAACACACCAACAGAACAACTTAGAGTTGGGTCAGCACCACAATTTAGTGCAACAGAAGTACGTCCTATGGACGATACAGTTACTGATGATATACAAAGATCTAGTAAAGCATTAAGTCAATTTGCACAAATAGCAAAGGGATTACAAGATGAAAGAGATGATGCACACTCTAAAGAATTACATACTGAATATCAAACAAGAGCAATAGAAATTGAAAATTCTTATCTTTCAACAGAACTTGGTAATGCTGTAAAAGTAGTTGGTTATGAAGACGATGGCACTACACCTATTACTGCATATGATGAAAAAGTAAAAGAATTAAATGCGTTAAAAGAAGAAATAGCAGAAAGATCAGAAAATAAAAATCAATTAGCAATATTTAACGAAAAATCATCAGCAACAATATTATCTTCAACAAACCGAATGAGTAAACATTCGATAGCTGAAGGATCTAAACACGCAAACAACGCAGCAATTGCTGATATTAATAATTCAATTACAGAAACTGGGTTGTCTGTAGATGATTTTAATATGGGTGAAAATAGTGAATATGTTAAAAATTTACTTGCTCTTGATGTAAAAATAAAAAATTATGCAGAATCTAAAGGTATGGATTTTGTTGGTGATACAAAAGGTAGTACAGAAGATGGCCCAACTTATATAAATATTAGACATGGATATTTAAACCAAGTACATGATGCATCTATAGGAAAATTATTAATTAATAATGAATATCGTAAAGCTGTTGAATATTTAGAATTTCATAAAGGTAAGGGAACTATTGCAGAAGGACAAATAAGCAAACACATGAAAACAATACAAACAGGTATAAATAAAGAAAATGGAGAAAATATTGCAAAGAATATAATAGATGGAAAAAATATTAATTCAAATGATGGTGGTTTTACTAGTTCTGCACAAGTAATTACCTCATTAGAAGGTAGCAATAATGCTACTAACAGTAATGGTTTACAATACGTTGAAGGTAATACAAAAGAAATTAATATACTAAATTTAGAAAAATTGCAAAAAGAATCTAAATATTATAAAGAAGGTGCAACTGTATTACTACCAAATGAACATCGCACAACACATTTGTATTTAACAAAAGAACTTGGCGTAAAAAAAGCAGATAGTTTATTTACTAAAGCAAATACATTATTAAAAGAAGAAGGCTTTGTTATAGATAAAGAAAAAATGAAAACTGATACTGCTTATGCAGCAGAAGTAAATGCAAAATTAATGGAAAAGGTTGTAGGTTTAGGCAAAGAAGAGTTAGGCAAAAAATATGGCGAAGGTGATCAATTAGATCTTTATTCTAAGGATTTAGATACTGTTGTATCGAAAATAGATTACACATATAAAGACACACAACAACCATCAATGCGTGTTGATGAAAATGGTGTATTTAATTTAGAAGATGCTCTTGTATTTGCTAGAGAAAATGTTAAAGATCTAAACGTGTTGAAATATGTAGAAGCTAATTTAAAAGATTTGCATACTGAACAAACAGACTTTGCAGAAGAAAATTATAAAGATAAAATATTAGGCCCTGCGGAAAAATTAGCATATGCAAAACCCGGTGGTTGGATAGATATAAAACCAGAAATTTGGGAACAACTTAAAGTAGATGACCAAGAAAATTTACAAAAAGGTTTTTCTAAAACAAATGATATAAATACATTAATTGATATTGAAAAAGGAATAATTAATATTACTGACGAAAATGCAGACAATTATCAAAGTTTAGAATCGTTAAGGTATTTAATGACAGAAAAAAAATATTTTGAATTAGCAACAGATGTAAACAATGCCAAAAGCGGTAGTGGTAGCGGTTCTGGTAGTTACACTATTAACACTACAATGTTTGATAAAAATTTACAACAATATAAAATTGAAACTAAAACAGATTTATTAAAAGATAAAAATGATGAGCAAGTATTAGGTAATGATTATTTAGATATAAAATATGCATTAAGAAATAAAATATTTGAATTTGAAAAAGATAATGGAGTAAAACCTAATGAGCTACAAAAAGAAGCATTGTTGCAAGGAATTTTAGCTGACAGAGTATTTTTAAGAGGTGAAGGTTATAAGGGTAGACCAGTACCTATAAGTGCAGTAAATACAAATCAAATGAAAAAAGTATATGTCAAAGTAGGAGGTAAACGTATTTTTATGCAAGATATACCAGATTTTCAAGAAAAAGAAATCATAAAGTCAATACTAAAATCAGGATTACCTGTAACACAACAAAGAATTGCAGAGTATTGGGTAGAGGCAGGTATGCCAAAAACTGATTCTTTAGTAGAAACTACACAAGGTATTGGACAAATTAAAGGGCCAACATACGGATTGATGGCAGGTTAATTACATGACTAATATTTACGATCAATTTGCAGAAAACGAAAAAGAAGAAAAAGACATATTAGAACTAGCTCCTAGTCAAAACATTGGTTCTAGTTACGCACCTAGTTACAACCCATATGATGAAATAACTAGACGAAGAGAACAAACTACAAACAATTTAGTAAAAGCTAATTTGCAAGCTGTAATGAAAAAAGACCCTGAGATGGTAGGGGAAGGATTAAGACTTGCAGAAGAAATAGGTTTAGATAAAAGTTTTGCTTTAGATAGCGATGAAGCAATAAAATTAATGCGAGAAAGAAATAAACAGAAAAGATTAGAAGATTTAGAACTTGCAAAATATAGTCCTACACTACATAAAAAATTAACTGATCCTACATTTGCTGCTATTGCTTATGACAACATAAGTGATTTACAAGGTCTAGAAAAATTATTTGATGATTTTAAAAGTATTCCAGAAAATGTAGCACAAGGTTGGGAAAAAGGCAGATTAAATGTACGAAGAGGAAAAATAGGTACGATGAAGTTATATGGCAATACGGACGAAAATTTAGACTTTGAATTAGCAGATATTAATAAAAGATTAGAAGAAATAGAAAAAGATGGTACTGGAATATTTGAAGAAGGTTTTTCTATAATTGGACAATATTCAAATACATTACCTGACGCATTAGAAACTGGTTTATATACAGGTGCTGCTAGTGGTGTGGCAGGTGCTGCGTTAGGGCCGGGTTCTATATTTACAGCTAAAGGTGGTTTTATTGTTGGATTTTTAGGATCAATGGCGTTTGATAGTTATGCCATAGAAGGCGGTTCTATGTATCTTGATTTATTAGAAGAAGGCTTAGATGGTCAAACTTCTAGAAATATTGCTACAGGCGTTGGTTTAGTAAATGCAGGTTTTGAATTTGTAGGTTTAGGTGCAGTTACACAACCTATAAGAAAAGCATTAATAAAAGAAACAACAAAACAATTAACAAAAAAATTAGCAAAACCTACTGTTAAAACTACACTAACTAATTTTGCTAAAAATTATTTTTTAAATAATATGTTGGCAGAATCATTAACTGAAGTAGCACAAGAAGGCACAAATATTTTAGGCCGTGATTTAGCAGTAGCATTAAGCGATACAGATTTAGAATTAAAAATTGCAACTGAAACTGGTCGGGCAGAAATAGCAGACAGATTAACAACTACTTTTATAAGAAGTATGCAAGGTATGGCTTTAGTTGGTTTAGCAGGTAGTGGCCCTGTGTTTATTGGTGATATACAAAAAGTACGAAAAGCAAAAGAAAATGAAGTATTTTTAAACGAATTATCAACAAATTCTTCAGCAAGTGTTTTAAAAAAAAGAAGTGCTACAGAATATCAAAATTTAACACAAGAACTCGGTAACGATAAAGGTAAGCCAAATGCTTATGTAGATGCACAAGCTGTTGTTGAAGTAATGAAACAACAAGGCATTACTATGCAAGACATAGAACAAGTGTCACCTAATATAGCAAATCAAATAAAAGAATTAAATAAATCAGGTGCATTAGTTGGACAAGATATTGTTATACCTACAGGTGAATACGCAGCAAAACTTGCAGGTACAGAATTTGATGGATTTTTAAAACAACATATACGTTGGGATAAAGATGATTTTAGTAAAGCAGAAAGCACATATTTTGAAGCTAACCGTCAAAAACTATATGAAGAAGCAAGACAAATAACAGAAAAACAAGAAAACAAAACTAATGAGTTTACAGAAAGTGTTGGCAAAATAAAAACTAATTTTGAAAAAATGTTATTAGATACAGGTAAATTTAGAAATAAAGACGCAACTAACGCTGCTACTTTTTATCAAAGTTATGTAATAACACAATCGGATAGGCTAGGAATAACACCTGATGAATTTGTACAAAAATATCCATATCAAGTAGTAGGGCCAGAACAAACACAAGTTCTTGCACAGCAAAATATAAATGATGTAAATAAAGAAATAAATAATTTTAAGCAGCAATTAAAAGATTTAGGAACGCAACCACCATTGCCACCAGAAAATGCAAGGTTTGATGAGTCAGGTAATCCTACGGCTGCATATCAAAATTATTTAGATTGGGAAACAAAAACTGATGAATTAAATAATCAGATTGAAGAATTAGAAAGTGAACGTGAAATATTTACACAAAGAACAGTACAAGGTAAAGGAAAACCAATACCTGCTGAAATATTAGAACTTGGCAAGTTAGAAAATAGTTTTGAATTTGCAGGTGAAACTCAATATGCAACTAATCGTGATTTTAAAATAGCTATACAAGAACGTATAAATAATGCTGCTAAACAAGCAAAAGTAAATTTATCTGATTTCTCTGTTGAAACAGAAAAACATCTTGTACAAAATTTACTTGCAGATGCAGAGTTTGCATTAAAAACTAATCCAAATGCAGTTGGTTGGTATAACGAAAAAGTGACTAAAGCATTAGCTGTATTGTCTAAAGTGCATCCAGAAATAGCTACAAATCCACAAGCAAAATTTGCTTTTATTTGGGCGTTAGCTAATACATCTAATGGTTTAAAAGTAGATAAAAATTTTGAATTAGCAGAACAGGCATATGCATATTACGCACAGAATGGTGTAATGCCAGTTGATATAGGCATAGGTGATGCAAGTGCTGCAATTAATAACAACATGAAATTGTTTAATAGATTAATGGAAGAAAAAGGGTTTGAAGAGTTTGAACAATTTATGAAAACTATGCATACCGTAAAAGAAGTAGAAGCTTTTACTGGTAGTACTGTGTCAGGAGAAAACAAAACCGAAATGGTTTATGGTGCTGCGGTAATGGGGCCAAAAATTGGTAATGGATTTTTTGCTAATTTATATGGTCAATTTGAACAATTAACTATGGATAGATGGTTAATGCGTACTTGGGGTCGAATGACAGGCACATTAATAACTGACTATAAAAAACAAGCAAAGACAAAACGTGAACAATTAAAAAAATTAATAAAAGGTTTAAATTTAAAAGATAAAAAAGCTTTTGAAAAAATAATTGGTATAAAGATAAAACTTAGCAATTTAGATGAAGTAGCTGTAGCAATACAAAAAGCAAGTATGAAACCTGCTAATAGAAAAGCAATGGCACAAATAGCAACTATTGAAAATACAGCTAACGCAGACCTTATAACATCTGTTCTAGGTACACCTAAAAAAAATATAGAAAGAATAGGTATAGGAGATGAATTACGAAAAGGCGGTAATGGTTTGGCTAAATTTATTGACGGACAGAAAGAAGCACCTACTGGGCCAGTGGAAAGAAGACAAATTAGAAAAGTATTTAATCAAGCGTTGAGCCTATTGCAACAAAACGAAAAATCGCTTACAATGGCAGATCTACAGGCGTTAGTTTGGTATCCAGAAAAACGACTGTATGACACTGCTAAACTAAGTCAAACAGAGCAAACTACAGGTTATCAAGATAATGAAGCACCTGATTACGCCAATGCTGCTGTTAATTTGGCACAGCAACTTGGTGTGTCAGATGCTGACATCCAAACCACATTACAGGAGGTAGACCTTGAACTCGAACGTCAGGCCACTATCGGCACAAGAGGAAGTGAATCTGGAGAAGGAACAGGAGGAGTTGTACAACGAGATAATATTGAAACAGACGAAGCAACAGGACTCCCCCTCAACGAAGACGGAACAGTTACCGTCTACCACCACACCAACAAACAAGCAGCAGACAGCATCAGAAAGTCCGGTAAACTTAGAAGTGCTGGAGAACCTGATGTCTACGTTACCACCAGAAATGTCCCAGATACTGGCTATGGTGATACCTCAGTTGGACTCAGAATCGACCCTACTAGACTTAGTCTCGATGATGAATTCCCAAATGGACGAAGAGATTTCAGACTCTCAGTTGGAAAGCCTAGAGGATCTATTCGTGTAGATGTAATAGATCTTGCAGAACAAAGTAGAATATTTTCTCAACAACAAATACCAAGTGGTTTTGATGATGCGAGAGGTGGGTTTGACCCTAAAACATTAACTGCATTTTTAAATACAGAAGCAGATATATCTACGTTTTTCCATGAAACAGCGCATTTTATGCTAACTGTTATGGAAGATTTAGTCTTGACAGGACAGGCAACACCAGATATACAAAATGATTTTAATGCGTTATTAGATTTTTGGGGTGTAGAAAATGTAGATGCATGGAGCAAATTATCATTAGATCAAAAAAGAAAATATCACGAAGCATTTGCATATAATTACGAAATTTATTTAACAGAAAAAAAAGCAGCACCAAGTGTTAAGTTGCAAGAAATATTTATGAAATTTGGAGATTATGTACGCAAGCTATATAGATCTATTGTTGATACTTTAAATAAAACATATAAAGAAGAAAATGGTGTAGATTTGCCTGTTTTAACTGATGAAGTTAGGGCTGTAATGGATCGCATGATAGCTAGTGAAGATGCAATATTACAATCGCAACAAATATACGCAATGAAACCTATGTTTGAAACACAGAAACAAAGCGGTATGGATGATGCTACATGGAACGAATATACAAAAGCTATACAAGAAACACAGGATGCTGCTATAGATTCATTAACTAAAGCAAGTATGGGTCAACTTAAATGGCTTAGTAGAAAAGGTAAAACAATAGAAAGATTACAAAATAGAGAAACAAGAGAAACTCGTAAAAGAGTTATGGCAGAGGAAACTGTTAAGGCAGAAAATGAACCATTGTATAAATTACAAAAGTTTTTAAAAACTGGCGAATGGAATAATAAAAAAAATGATCAATTTAAAACAGCAGAAACTAGCAAAATAGATATTGATAGTTTAAAAAACCTTATGCCGTTTTATGACATGGCATCAGAAATAAAAAAATTAGGTACAGGCAAAAACGGAATGGTTGGCAAGAACGGTATACCAGTACAAATGGTTGCAGAAATGTTTGGTTTTGATACTGCAATAGATATGGTTAATGGTTTAGTAGATTTAGAACCAATTAAAACTGTTGTAACTGAACGTACAGAGCAACGTATGTTAGACGAGTTTAGTAATTTAACAGATCCAGAACAACGTGAATTACAAATACAAGAAGCATTACATAACGAAGCAAGAGCTAGATTTTTAGCTATTGAATTTAAATTTTTAACAAAAACTATGCAGCCAGTACGTTTTCAAGTAGCTGCTGCTAGACAAGTTGCAAGAGATATATTAGCTGACAAAAAAGTTGGTGACATTAGACCAACAGAATACGCTCGTGCAAGTAAAAGAGCAGTTAAAGATGCGGAAAAAGCTATGCGAGAAGGTGATAACTTAAAAGTTATACAAGCAAAAAAAGCAGAGTTATTACATAACCAACTTGCTCGTGAAGCTGCAATAATACAAAAACAATTTAAAAAAGCTGAAAAAGATTTTAAAAAGTTTTTTAAAGATACTGATAAAAAAGTTGGTGAAAAAAAATCTAGAACAGTTGAATTTGTTAACGCAGGTCAAGAAATATTATCAAGGTTTGGGTTAGGCCCAGAGTTAGAAGCAGGTGCAACTTTTGTAGATAAACTTAAAAATTATGCACCAGACTTATACAAGCAATTAGATCCAATAATAACTGAAGCAAAATTATTACCCGGTAGAGATATATCAGACTTAACGTATCGAGATTTTAATACGTTAACTGAAATTATGGATTCATTGTGGTATCAATCTAGACGAGATAAACAATTTAAAATTGGTGGAAAATTAGTAGAACTACAAGCTATAAAAGATGAATTATTACCACTTATGAAAGAACAAGATGACAGACTTTCTATAAGAGCAGGTAAAGGAAAAGAAGCAGGTATGATTCAAAAAGCAATATTATTTATAGAAGGTTTAAAAGCAAAAGGTAATCGTGTAGAACATTGGGCAGACAGACTAGACGGTAGTGCTGCAAGTCCAAGAATTTTAAGAGGTGACGGCCCATTAGGTGGCGGTGTATTTACAACAAAAGAAGGAGATGTAGCAGGGCCATTTACAAGATACATATGGCGAACACTTAAAGATCCAATTACAAAATGGCGATCAGAAAGGCCAAAATATACAGGACGTTATTTAGAACTATTAAAAGATTTAGATTTTGGATCAGATAAAATTAATGCTTACGAATTTGATGACCCTTATTTATTTGGTGACAGAACAGGTAGAGGAAAAGTTGAATTGCTTGGAGCATTGTTGCATACAGGAAATTTAAGCAACAAAACAAAATTATTAGTAGGAAGAGGTTGGGGTAGTTTAAGAGAAGATGGTTCATTAGATAGTACTAAATGGGATGCATTTGAAAAACGTATGCAAGACGAAGGGTATTTAACAAAAAAAGATTATGAATTTATACAAAAAGTATTTGATTTAAACAAAGAATTATTACCTTTAATACAACAATCACATAGAGATGTTTTTGGATATTACTTTAAAGAAATAGGTACAACACCTATTGTTAACAGATTTGGAACATTTGAAGGAGGTTATGTACCTGCAAAAATTGATTACATTATAGAAACTGATTTAAATTTAAATCAAACTTTAGAAGAAGTAAAAGAAGAAATGCGATATTCTGTACCTGCTGTGCCTAGAGGATTTACAAAAGCAAGAACAGAAGCTAATAGAGCTTTATCAATTAGTTTATTTGATCAAGCAAAACATTTAGATGACGCATTACGTTTTGCTTATGTACAACCTGCTGTTACAGATTTATTAAAATTATTTAATGATAAAGAATTTAAGTCTGAATTAAATCGTATTGATAGATTTGCATATAAAAATATGCTTATGCCTTGGCTAGAAAATGCAGCAACACAAAGAACATCTATAAAAAAAGAAGGATGGGGAGTTGGAAATTTAATTGAATATTTTACAAAAAATACAAGTTTAAATTATATGTTTATGAGTTTTAAAAATGCTGCACAACAAGTTACTGGTATATTACCTGCCATGTTAAATGTAGAAAAAAAATATATGACAGATGCTTTTAGAAGATATACACTCAATCCAGTTAAAACTATGGATGAAGTAGCAGAGATGTCACCTTTTATGGCAGATCGTCAAATAAATCAAATGTTTGATATACAAAATACTTTAAATGATTTAATTATAAGTCCAAATGATTATCAAAAAATACAAAATTTTACAAGAAGACACGGATATTTTTTACAACAAGCATTTCAAAATTATGTAGATAGTGTTGTTTGGATGGCTACATGGAATCAAGTAACAGCTAATGCACCTAAAACTATGACACCACAACAAATTCAAGTTGAAGCTATAGCACAGGCAGATGCAAACGTGCGTAAAACACAAGATAGTTTATTACCAGAAGATGTTGCAGCTTATCAAATTGACGCACCTTTTGTTAAAGCTATTGTGCAATTTACAAGTTATTTTAATTCACAAGCAAATTTAAACGCAACACGATATAAAAAAGTAGTTAAAGAACTTGGATTTAAAAATAGTAGATTTAGTGGTCAAATATTCTATGCGTTTTTATTTGGTACATTTTTACCTGCTATTGTTTCCGAAGGTATACAAGAAGCTTTTAGTGGTGGTTTAGTAGATGAAGACGAAGATGGATATTTAGATGAAATTTTAGAATTTATATTTTTTTCAAATGCACGTTATACGTCAGCTTTTATTCCTACAGGCAGTACATTTTTAATGTTGCCTTTTAATTTATTTGATGACAAACCATACAATGACCGTATAACTATTAGTCCATCAGTATCATTAATAAATTCTACTGTGCAAGGATCATATAGATTTTTTGTTAATGCTATAGATCCTAATAAAGATATTAAAGGTAATGAAGTAAGAAGTATTATTACTCTTATGGGTTTAATAGGTCAAATACCTACATATCCGTTTGCTAAAGCTATTGGTTTATTACATGATTACAAAGATGGTAGATGGGTTCCAAGAGGGCCAATTGATTTAATTAGAGGTTTAGTTTCTGGTCAAAAAGGTGAAGGCAGAGATTAGTGGTGTGACCGTAAAGCAAAGAGTAATTGGTAACCTTAATAAGATAGTGAATAAGTCTAGTTAATGACGATAAATTCGACTACAAGAAAAACAAATGCGTTAGTTGGGAATGGCAATACTCATACATATCCGTTTGCTTTTAAGGTTTTTACAGACGCAGATGTAGTTGTTAAAAAATTAGAAGTAAGTACAAGTATAGAAAGTACGTTAACTCTTGGTGCTAACAATGATTACATAGTTACTTTAAACTCAGACCAAAACGGTAATCCCGGTGGAAGCATTACCTTAAAACAAGGTGGTAATAATTTTAATTTACCTTCTGGTTTTCAATTAGTTATTACTTCTGCATTAGAACCATTACAAGGTACAGACCTTACAAACCAAGGTGGTTTTTATCCAGAGGTTATTAATGACGCATTAGATAAAGCAATAATTTTACATCAACAACAGCAAGATGAAATAGAAAGATCAATTAAATTTTCATTAACTAATACTATTGGTAGTTTAGAAATTACACAAAACGCAGCTAATCGTGCCAACAAAGTTTTAGGTTTTGATAATTTAGGTGAATTTAATGTATTAAAAGAACTTGGTACATATCGTGGCAATTGGGTAGCAGGTCGTGCTTATGCTGTAAGAGATCTTGTTAAAGATACATCTACAAATAATATTTTCTTTTGCAATACAGCACATACATCTCAAGGTTCGCAACCATTAACAACTAACACTAACTCTGCAAACTGGGATTTAATAGTAGACGCAGCATCAGCTACTACTGCACAAAACGCAGCAGCAGCGTCTGCTACGGCAGCAGCTACTAGTGAAACTAACGCAGCTAATAGTGCTACAGCAGCAGCAACTTCTGCAACAAATGCAGCAACTTCTGCAACAACTGCAACAACAAAAGCTACACAAGCAGACACCGCTAAAACCGCAGCAGAGACAGCTAAAACGGCTGCGGAAACCGCACAAACAGCAGCAGAATTAGCACTTGATACTTTTGACGATAGATATTTAGGAGCAAAGTCATCTGACCCTGCTACAGATAATGATGGCAATGCGCTTATTGATGGAGCGTTATATTACAACACGACAGCTAATATAACTAAAGTTTATGATTTAGGCACAACATCTTGGTTACCATTAAATATTACAGGAACTGATTTAACTAATACAAATACAGTTGCAGGTGCAATAACAAATGTAAACAATGTTGGTGGGTCTATTGCAAATGTAAACACAGTAGCCACTAACATATCAAATGTTAATACAGTTGCAGCAGATATAGCTAAAGTAATTACGGTAGCTAATGATTTAAACGAAACTGTTTCTGAAATTGAAGTTGCAGCAGCAGATTTACAAGAAACAACATCTGAAATAGATACAGTTGCAAACAGTATTACAAACGTAGACCTTGTTGGAAATAATATTAATAACATTAATGCGTTAGGTGCAGTTTTAGCAGGTCAAACAACGTATGCGGTTACTGTAGCTAATGGTGTTTTTTACATCGATGGTGCAGCAAATCCAACATTAAGTTTAATTAGAGGATATACATATATATTTAATCAAGCAGATAGTACAAACAACAACCACCCATTAGCTTTTAAAGATGCAAGTGGTAATGCTTATACAACTGGCGTAACATCTAACGGACAAGCAGGTCAGGCAGGGGCAAACGTAACTTTTGTTGTACCTTCAAATGCCCCTGCTTCTTTACGTTATTACTGCACAGTACACGGTAACGGCATGGGTAATACTATTGCTGTTGGTGATGACAATATAGGAGTTGTTGCTAGTAACATTTCTGACGTTAATACTGTTGCAGGTGACATTACAAACGTCAATAACGTAGGTGGTAGCATTTCAAATGTTAATACTGTTGCAAGCAACATTAGTAGTGTTAATGATTTTGCAGCAAGATATAGAGTAGGAGCTAACAACCCATCAACAAATAATGACGATGGTGATTTGTTTTATAATACAAATCTAGGAAAACTTCTTGTATATAACGCAACTACTAGTGCATGGGAAGAAACACAAACTATTGGTAGTTTCTTTATAAATACAATAAGCCAATTTACTGGTACTGGTGGTAATAGTGCAACATTTAATGGTGCTGCATATAAATTTACTTTAAGCAATGCAGGTCAATTTGCTCAACAAATGTTGGTTAGCGTTAATGGTGTTGTACAAAAACCTAATACAGGTACAGGTCAACCGTCAGAAGGTTTTGCATTAGACGGTGCAAACATTGTATTTGCTGCTCCTCCTCCTACCGGTGCTGATTATTTTATTATTACTATTGGTGCGACAGTAAGTATTGGAACACCAAGTGCAGGTTCAGTTGGAACTACAGAATTAAAAGACGCTGAAGTTACTTTAGCAAAATTAGAACATGGCACACCATCTACTGATGGTAAGTTTTTAAAAGCAAATAATGGTGCTGACCCTACTTTTGAAACAATAGATTTAACAAATTTAGATGCAGCAAATTTATCATCAGGCACTATACCTAATGCAAGATTTCCTCAAACACTTCCTGCTGTTAGCGCAGCTAACTTAACTGATATCCCTGCTGCAAATATAACTGGTACGTTACCTGCAATAGATGGATCAAATCTTACTGGTATTACGGCTGGCGCACAGGGTGGTGGCGGTGAATCCATATTTTTTGAGAGTGAAAATACTATGGATAATGATTACACAATAACTGCAAATCATAACGCTTTAGTAGCTGGCCCTTTAACAATTAATGCTACACTAACAATAAATTCACCTTCTGTTTTAACTGTTCCATAATGGCTTTAACACTTAACGGCAGCAACAATACAATTGGAGGTTTAGCAGTAGGGGGTTTGCCTGACGCTAGTGTAACTGCTGCTGATTTAGCAAGTGGATTAGCTAGTCAAGGAATAGCCATGGCACAAGCATGGATGCTAACTTCAACTTTTTCTGGTAACCTAGACCCTATTCAAGGGTGGGCTAAATATTCAAGTGGAAATGTTGGTAATTTAGGTAGTGATATGGATGAAACTAACGGAATTTGGACTTTTCCAAGTACAGGTTTTTATCTAATTCAAACTCAAGCTTACCATTACGGTTCAGGGACTAACTCAAGTACAACTATCTACCCAAAATTCTCAACAGATAGCGGTTCATCTTTCGGAAGTGTAGATCATTCATATACAAACATACCAAATTTAAGTGGAACTTGGTATAACACATCTGTCAATCAACATTTTTTTGATGTAACAAATGTATCTACACATAAATGTAAAGTCGTTACCAGTGGTAATACTCAGTACATTCATTCAGGTGGTACTTACATTCGTTTTATTCGTTTAGCTGATACTTAACATGGATCTTATAACAGGTAGACCAAATCATATTGAAGATTATCTTGCAACTGTTCGTACAGGACAATGGTATTCTTGGTCAGACCCTTTTAACAAAATTTATGCAAATCTAATTGTTAAAGATGGTGGAGCAAAACCTACAGAATCAGATTGCACAAATGGATTAAAAACATTACAAGATGCTTGGGATTTAGAAAATGATAGTTACAAGTCTCAACGTAGAGCAGAGTATCCAAAATTTGAAGATCAATTTGATCAGATATATAATGAAGGAATAGATGCTTGGAAAGCTACCATCAAAACAATTAAGGACAAGTATCCTAAACCTAGTTAATTATGTCTCCAGCAAAGATTAAGTTAAATGCAACATCAGGCGGTGGTTCAGTAAGTTTAGAAGCACCTTCATCAACGACAGGAAATGCTAATGTAGAGTTTAAGCTACCTGTAGCCGATGGTGTTGGATCATTAGTGTCCGATGGATCGGGTAATCTTAGTATTGGTGGAGGTGGTAAAGTTTTAAAATACGAAACAACTGCATACAGTACCGAAGTTGGTCATTCTGGAACAAATTATGTGGATACTGGATTAACCGGTACAATCCAACCATCTGCTGCAAATAGTAAAATCTTAGTTATAGTTAGTCAGTTTTTTAATGTTAACGTAGCCAATCCTAATGTAGGAGGAGCAGTACAAGTATTAGAAGGTTCTAATGTAATTGTGCCTTCACAAACTTGGGAAATATATTTTTATCCCGGATTATCAGGTAACTATAGTAAAAATTATTTTACTAGATATAACGTAACAATGATACATACTCCTTCATATAGTGTAGGTGATACTTTGACTTATAAAACACAAATGAAAGCATTGCTTGATGGCAACCAAACAAATATAAAAGCACAAAGAAGTTCTAGTACAAGTTACTTAACTTTAATGGAGTTAGCAGCATGATTTACGATAAATTTGACGCATTGATGTCTCTAAAACCAAATGGTCAATACACATGGGTTGGAAGTGATTATGCAAATTTAACTGGTAGTGATAAACCTTCTGAATCAGATATAGATGCTGAACTAACAAGATTAAATAATGCAGAACCAATGAGATTGTTAAGGGTTGAAAGAGATGCAAGATTAGCAGCTTGCGATTGGCGAGCTAGTTCTGATTTAACACTTGCAAATTCTTGGAAAACATATCGTCAAAGTTTGCGTGATTTACCTGCAAGTGCATCGCCTAAACTTGATTCCAATGGTAATTTAGATATGTCATCTGTTACTTTTCCAACAGAACCTAGTTAATTATGTCAATTTTACGAGTACAAAAAATTAGACACACAGGAAGCAATACAGATGTAATTGACATTGCTAATAACGGAACGTGCATAGCTAATTTAACAAATAATATACATAATAAAAATGTTTTAATAAATTCTAATTTTGCAGTAAATCAAAGAGGTACTTTTACTGCTAATACAGATGAATACACTTTAGATAGGTGGTTTCACAATACATCTGGTGCAACTTCTGCTATAACCCAAGAAACACATACTGCTGGAACGGAGATAGAAGGTCAGGCTAATTATTTAAAAATGGCTGTTACTGCTAGTAGTGATTTTGCAGGGATTAGATATAGGCATGAAGATGTAAAAACAATAACACCCGGTGTTTGGACTTTATCTTTTTGGGCTAAAGGAACAACTCCTACTGGAGGATTAAAAATATGGTGTACACAAGATTTTGGTAATAGTGGTAGTAGTGATGTAGATATTGCAAATCAAACATTAACAGCTTTAACTAGCACTTGGACTAGGCAATCAATAACAATTACTGTACCTTCAATTAGTGGTAAAACAATTAATGCTGGTAGTTTTTTCCAATTTACTATTGGTCAATATGATACAGGGTCAGCAGCATGGGAGTTAAATATTGCTAATGTGCAATTTGAGCAAGGTTCTATTATGACCGATTACGAACCACCAATTTCATTGACACATGATTTAATAAAATGTAAAAGATATTTTGAAAAAATAATAATAAGTTCTTTTGATTCTAAAAGCAATAATAATCATACTGGTGGTGCTGCTGCTATGTTTCAAGTAGAAAAACGTGCTACTCCTACTTGCACACGAATAAGTAATTTGTATTCATATAATAGCGGAGGTAATTTAACCGCCCATCAAATTCAACTTTTTGGTTTTTCTTGCACTTGTAGTGGTGGTGGTAACAAGTCGCAACAACTATTAACATCACTATTTACCATAGACGCTGAATTATGAGTTACAAATTTTTAAAAGATCCTTTTACAGGTGAGAATCTTACAGATGTTATACAAAGAAAATCTGATGAAGCAGTAATTCCATTTGATTCTTTAAATAAAGATTATAAAGATTATATTGAATGGGCCAAAACTAACACACCGGAGGAAGCTGACTAATGGCACTAACTAAAATTTCTGGAGATGGTTACAAAGATGAAAGTGTTGATTTAAGTAAATTGCCACATGGTGACAGCAATACTGATGGTAAATTTCTTAGAGCAAACAACGGTGCAGATCCTACGTTTGAAACAGTAAATACAACTCCCGAAGGTACAGCAATACTTTCTACAAATGAAACAGGTGGTAATAAGTTTCTTAGAGAAGATGGCGATGGTACTTGCTCTTGGCAAGCAGTTCCAACACCAGCAGCTTTTGATGATAACAATATTGTTAACGACATATCGGCTCTTGCATTACAAATAAATGCTTTACAAAATGCTTCCAAGTTTGCCACTGCTTCTGTCTATGTAGATAACTTTAATGATGCTGCTGGTATAGCATCTTTTTCAGATATGGCTAGAAATGATAATAAATATATAGCTATACAACATACTTATGGTGCAATCCAGTATTGGGCAACTACTGATTTAGATGAAAACAGAGTGATTAACCATAATATGACAGGGTTTTATGCTAATAAATTCGTGGATGGGGCGGTAAATGCGTATGCTGGTTATATATCAAACCCCTCATCTTATACTGCCGGATTTGGATATGAAATTGGAGCAGATTCTGATTTTGGTGTTGGTTTTATAATGACAGGTGCAAGATTTTATAACTATAACACTAATGCAAGATTCAGATTTTTTAAAATGGAGACAGCAGATTCTGGTGGGGCAAGCGGTACATTTGTAAATCAAAATACTAGTGGCGGAACTGGTAATTACGACACAAGCTATAGTAATAGCGTTAGCGTACTAGCTACAAATACTCAAGGTTGGGTTGGAATGACTTTAGAAACACCTTATGTTGTGCCTACAAACACAGCAGCATGGCGTTTCACGTTTCATAACAAATGGAACAACGGTAATACTGCTGCTGGTGCTGCTGAAATGCAAATAAATGGGCAAAAAATAACAAGCGAAAATGCAACTGGTCATTTTATAAGTAATGCTATAACTGCATCGTCATCAACATCATCTATGGGTGCTGTAATCTTATATAAAGATCATCATGGTACTGCAACTTTAAATACAGATTTAAAAATATATTTATCAGCAGATAATGGTTCAAACTTTACACAAGGTACTTTAGTAGCATTACCTGATTTTGCTACTGGTGTTAAAATGGCTAAAGTAAATGATTTAACTGTTACTGCTGGTACACAGTTAAAATATAAAATTGAAGTTCTTAATCAAGCAAATGCAGTTAAAGAAACAAGAATTGATGGAGTGTCGTTGCAGTATTAAAAACATTAAACATAGCTAATTATGATTTTTAGTTTTTTAAAAAAACTTATAAAATATTATGTAGATAAATTTATTAACTGGTTAAGAATAAAAAGATTTAATTTAGAACTAGATAATGATATAAAAAAATATCACGCAGAATTAGATAAAAAAATAAAAAAACCAAAAGTTATAGAAACTGGTAAATTTGGAGAAGATAATTGGTCTATTTCTATAGGTGATGTTAAAGATGGAAATTGATACACCTGACTTGCCAGATACAGGTAATTTAAATTTAACAATACCTACAACAGAGTTTGATTTTCCAGTTGCGGAAATTCCATTTTTAGATCCAAGTCTTCTACCTTCTCTGGAACAGGTACAGGGGGGACTTCAAGATCAGGAATCTTCTGTTGCAGAAGATAAAGCATCTTCAACGGAGGAAGTATCACCAGCAACACCACCGCAAGTACCGAACAACTTGCCAAAAACCACAGAAACTTTATCAAATCAGGAAGGAGTAGCTACATTTAATATACCATTTATAAATTATGATTTCCCTGTACCTTCACCAGAAGTAATAGCATCAAGTGTAATCGCATCTGGAGTATCGGCCACGGCTGCCGTCACAGGATCTATAATTCTTCAATCTATAATTAATCAATTGAAAAAAATAATGACAAAAATATTTAAAAAGGTATTAAAAAAAGAAATTACAGATCGTCAAAAGAATCTCGATTAGCCTTGACGTAAGCTTTAATATTTATAACATCAGCACATAGGAATGCGTATTCCGACTTAGGATTTATCATGTATCCTGATGCGTGCAATTGTTGACATTTTAAAATCCTCACAAGGTTTTTATCGTATATATTTTTTTCTAGTTCTTCTTTGGCTAGCTCTAGCTTTACGGTTGCTAAATCTGAGCAAGTTTGATTATCATTTCCTAATGGTATCATCCAGCTTAGTTGGACTCCCCATCCTTGGTTAATACTATAAGTAGGATTTTCTGCATAAGGATTTTCTGCTTCGTTGCCTGTATAAAAAGGTGTTATAGCCATAGTTGGTTGGCTACAAACTAAATTATTAAACTGTTGTTTGCCTGTCATCCCATTATTAATATTCATATTCTGATTAATAATACTAGAATTTCCTACCGCATTTGGCTGGGCAATAACATCTGTGTCTCCTTCTGCTTTTACTGAATTACTGGCTAAACACAGACAAGCTAGTGATAACGCTAGTGGTCGTAATGTCATCTGTTTGAGTTATCTGCTCGGTCATAGCAGAAGCTGCCCTTGTAGTCGTTGATAAAGACCAATCTGCTGTGTTATCTGTTGGTGTAAATATAGCGTCTGTTGCTTCTATGCCACCACTAGTTGCTGACGTAACGGTAATGTTTGAACCTTCCCAAGTATTAAGTGCCGACCCATATTTTTCAGTAACTATGGTGCGATCAATAGTTTGAGTAATATTTTCAGTTTTATTACTAGACCCTGTAGTCCAAGAAGGCTGTACACCATTGGCATAAGCAGATAGTGGTGTAGCTAATAATAAAAGTAATAATAGTTTTTTCATTTTGCTGTAGTTTTTTTATTATTATCCTCTATCTTACTGTCTTTAGTGTTATTGTTGCCACCTTTTTTCTTATTGACACTAATGCCGTAAGATCCTAAAACCCCACTGGTCAAGCCGGCCAAAAACGCTCCATCATTTCTGATCTTATCCATGTATCCAAGAGTCATCATTGCTAAAGACCAGCAAAGAATCATAAACCTAACCCCATGACCAAAAATTTCAGCCCAATCAGTACCTTCTTTTTCTTCTTCTTTGTCTGGCATAACTATGTTTATTAGTCATACTATACATAATTACTGGTAAAGGCAATGCCTGAGATATATGCAGCACTTATAGGAGCATCTGCTTCTGCACTTGTTATGGTGATATCTAACATGAGCAGCAGACGAGAACGGGATATCCGGGACATCTATTTCCGACTCAATAAGCTAAGTGAATCTGTAAGTAGGTTGGAAGGACAAATTAAATAATATTTGCTATGTTTGGAAAAACAAACAAACTATGTACAAAATTCTAAAACCTATACTATTACGCTTCCTCACTACAACAGCAGTAAAGCGATTAGTCGTAGACCTCTGCAGGTCATTCGTAAAGCAGACCTCGAATACCGTGGACGATAAGTTGGTTGATCTGCTTGAGCAGAATTTGTTTCCAAAATTAAATTGATGACTAAAGATAAATTTCTCAACATTGAAATAGAAGAACCACCTGTAGAGTTGCAGTTATCTGTTGAAATGCGAGTAAGAGAAGTTTTAAAAAGCGATGACTACGTTGGTGTAAAAAGATATTGCACACATTTAATAAGACATCAAATGAAACAAGATGTTTTTTTGGCAAGTTTGTTAGGAAGAATTATAGAACTAGAAGCTGCATTAGATAAAAAATACAGAGCAGATGAACTAAATACTATGGACAAGATAAAAAAATTCTTTCATAATTAAAATAAAAGGAGATTATTATGCCCGGTAAAAAGTATGGTAAACCCAAGCCACCAAAGAAGTAAGCAGTGGCGGTGGCTTGGTAGGTTCTAGTTCTCTACCCCAACTCTAGAGCCTAGCCCCAGAGTGATAAATGGTCTGTGTCATTCTGGGGCTACTTTAAAATGGAATATCGTTGTCGTTACCTTTGTATGATGGCGGTATATCTTTACGGCTAGGTTGATAGTCATTATCTGCATCAAACATACTTACCATTATTGATGAAGAATTTTCTTTACCACTAAAGTCAGGTATCCCTGCAAAGTTTATCCATTTATCTAACAACATAAATTGTTTGCCTTGGTCATTTTCCATAATGACTCCAATGTTTACCCAGTTTGCTTTNGGATTNCCNTCCNTATCTTTGTANTCTCGTGTCTTGACGGATAGGTTNTTGATCTTTCGTGCCATAAGGAATTTCCTGTAGTATGCGTATGCGGACAAAGCCACCNAGGTAGTCTGANTCCATNGTTGANATAACAGTATTNAANCGTTTGTCGTTGATGCGTANTGCNTCAGCTAATCCGTCAATACCTGCTTTCATTCTAGCAACTAAGTTNTCTCGGTCATAACTACGTNTGTCTGGNGGTATAAANGTCATTTCTAAAACTAATTTTTCTGGTATGTTTTCATATACCCCTCTATATTTTTTTAACTGTTCTTTAGATACGCTGTAACAATCTTTTCTGTATTGTTTTTTTGCTGCTGCTAGCTTTGCCCAATGCAATCTTTTGTTTGGCGATAGATCTGATGGTGGCCAACCTAATACTATTTCAATCATAGTTTTTTTAATAATTTTTTTATAAAATAAATAAATTTTTGCCATGCAGTTCTATGTTTATTTTCTAATTCATGTATTCGTTTTTTTATTCCATCAAATCTAACCATATATTCTTTTGTTGGTAGATCATTAAACCAAAACTGTGTTTCTAGTTCTGCTAATTGCTGCCTGTAATTTGCAATTTGCAAAATGTCTTTTTGTTTGTCTGACAATTCTGGTGTAAATTTTTCCCATTTGTTTTTTTTAAATACTGCTAACTTTTCTGGCTCGTTTGGATTAAACCACAAGTCACCTGTGTTTAGTTTGTTTTTTGTCATAAATTTTTCCTATAAGAATCCCAGTTAAAACCAATCAATGCACCTCCGTTCTCACGCAACCTATCGGTTACACGTTCACCAAGGTAGTCAGACAGTTGTTCGCTAGGAATATTTGATAATAAAATTGATGGCTTAAGTTTTTCATAGCGTTCATTGAGTACATCAAACAACAATTGTTTTTCAAACTCTGACCCAAACTGTACACCAACTTCATCAAGTATAAGCAGATCTGGTGATGCAAATGCATCTATGACTTCGCTTTCTGTTTCTTCTTTTGTTCTCCAACTATCTTTTACTCTACGAATTAGACGTTGTACGGTGACAAATACTGGTGACCGTTGTTGTTGCATAATGCTCAACGCAATGCCTATTGCCAAGTGTGTCTTCCCTGTTCCGGGCTTGCCAACAAAGATTGCAGAACGTCCTGTTTTTATTACTTGGTCAAAGTTTTCTGCATACTCTTTTGCAAAAGCTAATGCCTTTTGTTGACCACTTGTCTTTGCTACATAGCTATCTAGCGTCCGATCTTTAAATCGTTCCGGGATAGCTGCACCTTTTATTTTTGACATCCATCTACGCTGCTCACGTTCTAATGCAGCTTGCTTGTCACGTTCTATTTGCAGCTTTGCTTCTGCATCCCTGCGTTCAATCATGCATTTAGGACACTCTGTCCAATGCTCGCCAAGATAATTTGTTGAAGTATATGCACCATGCTTTGGACAAATACGTTCTTCTGTTGGCCTGTCTTTGTTAATAAGATTCTCTAGCATTTTCCTCCTCCTTTAATAACCTAGTCGCTGCTTTATCAGCGTAATAATCTATTTTTAGAAGCGACCAACTGCGATGCCAACGAAGAAAATGATCGTATGCTTCGTTGTAAAGGTCTTCATAATTCATATCTTTTGTACCCCCTCTCCGTAGTTAGTTGTAGCAAATGACTTTTGTTCTTTGTTAATCCAATCGGATTTAAAACTTTGCCATCCCCTTGCTTGGCACATAACCAATGCATCCTCCAAACT
>FUFK010042491.1_pt1 | contig 36625 bp, 38 predicted proteins | sample 1021851 | NCBI WGS metagenome assembly FUFK01 (sample SAMEA51879418, study PRJEB19060) | metagenome | reverse complement strand
CCTTCCAACCTATCCGAATCAATTATTTGGTGCTTTTGGGTTCCTCTATCGTTTTCCTAATAACTTTGATAACTAACAGAATTAAGTGGATAGATAATCCAAGGAGAATTATCCCAATGGGAAGGAAAATAGCAAGTCCTTCATAGCACACCTCGCCGCACTCCGAACCATTCTTAGTTAAGTCATACCAGATAATGATAAACAAAATTAGCCCAGTTATTATGATTGCAGTTCCAATATTTTTTACCCATTTCAGGACATTATTCAATGTCCATTTGGTTCCACTACCCCATGAGAATTCCTTATCACAGTGAGGGCAATCGAACAATCCAGAGGTTCCATCTTCTAATTCAATATCTTCTTCACAATGAGGACATTGGATTTCGACCATGATGGTTCCAGTAACTGCTGCGGAATAAGGGTTGAGCCGGACCCCTGTTCAAAGGGCCCCCCCTTTGTACAGGCGTCCATGCGAAGGGTACCCTTCGTACAACCATCAATACAGAGGGGACCCCTTTGCATCGCAAATTATAATCCCCCCCCTCCGCTAGTTACTGACATGCAGACTAAGACAATACTGACTATAATTGGGGCAATACAAATTTTCATGGGGACATTTTTGTGGATACAAGCAGTAATCGTTAGAGACGCAGGAATTATGAGCGCTGCTTTTGATCTCAAAGCGCCTGGACAAACGATTACTCCTGAAGTTTACTTGGTTGTGGCTAGTACGGTTGACACCGTTGGCGCATTTAACATTGGAATCGGTGCAATGTTACTTTCGCTTCGTAATTTAGAAGTTGAGCCTGCAAAAATGGTTTTGAGGGGAGCAATGATTCTTGGATTAATTGCGTTGACTATCTCTGCAGCGTTCAACGAGATATTCATGGAAGGTGGCCCACCATTGCCGGTTTGGATTTTGTTGACTATTTTTGTTAGTCTATCCGCTTATGGATATATGAAAGGGACTGGAAATCCAACAAACGAGTCATCCTAAAATTAAGCATATAAATTTAGAGAAATACAAGGGGCTATCCGAAAACCCTCTGTATTTTATTTTCTGATACAAAGGGGATTCAGTGGGTCGATACAGACGCTACCCTATGATTCGGGAATATTGACTTCGATATTACCATACTTTACTCGAGTTTCATAGATTTGCAAATCTTTCTGTTTGCTGAATTTTCCAACCATTTTCCCATAAGGGGGGAATAAGGGAAATGGTGACCATTCAATTAATTCCCCAGTTTCTATATTGTGAGTTGTTTGGTGTAGTGGGCATGTGATACAATCATCCTTCACCTTACCACCATAGGCGAGTGGCCATCTCATATGTCTGCAGAGAGCTTCTGTAGCATAGTATTCATCACCTTCGTCAAATCGACCGACCAGAATCATTTTTTTTCCAACGGTCAGCATTTTTTTCTTACCAGGTTTCAACTTTGATGATTTAATTGCGATTTTCCAAACCAAAATATCACCACCATAAATCAATAATTATCGAACCTAATTTGCTAACCTTCTTGCACATTCTTCAAGGCTTTCACCTTCATTTCTAAGTCCTCGAATATAGTTCGGAATAGATGCAATAGAATTTTCCAAATCCTTGAGATCTCCTATCCACTCTAATTCAGTTTTTGACTTCTCAGAGTTTTCTTGCCATTCGTGAACACTCCAAACAGAACATCCTGAATCGTCATCACTCTGGACTTGTTTGAACCAAGGAATGACTTGTGGTTCTCGAACTAAATCGTGCCTTTGTACGAATCTAACAATGCAGTCATCCTTGACAAAATTCCATCCAGCATCCTGAAGCCAATCTTCCGATATACCATCTTCTGCCCCCAATTGAAACCAAATTAGAGGAGGAGATTCGTAATTACGAAGTAACAATTTTCTAACAGCTTCTCTTGCTCTTTCAGGTGCAAGAAACAGAACAACAATCTCCGGCTCAATTCCGTCCTCGATCATAGGTCTAATTGGGTATCCGGAAATGCTAGCACCCGCATCCCTAGGATGTATAGGAATTGGGTTCCATCCTCTCTCAGATAGATCCTTAACAGCCGAATTAGCAGGTTTTTCTGAATTCAATCCAGCACCTAGGATATGGACGAATTTGGCTTCAGAAACCAAATTAATTAGTTGTTCAGAATCGTAAACACGCATATTCAGACAGTACCCTAACTCGTGGTGATTATATCAAATTCTGTATAGACATAACCTATAATTCACTGTAGTAATCAATTGCTAATTCATTGAGTTCTTCTATAGCACTTTGCTCATCCACGGTCTGTGTAACTCCATCCCTACGTAATGCTTCGCCATCAACAAAGACATCCATTACTTTACCACCAGAATATAGCAAGTTAGGAAGTAATCTTCTACCATCTCTTCCAATAGGCGACATTCGAATATCATTGAGATCCCAAGTAACCCAATCTTTGGAATCTTTAGTCGATAAACGCCAGGTTTCTTCCGGGCCTAAAACTCGAGCATTCCAATGATCATGNTTCTGAACCAAACTGGCCGCTTTTGCTTCTGCACGCATATCGAGAGAATTGTTACTCGCCGAACCATCAGTTCCCAAGCGAACATCCACTTCTGCTTCCTTCATCGCAGGATAGGACATAGTTCCGCCACAAGCCAACTTCTGGTTGGATGTTGGGCAATGAACGGCATGAGCTCCGTGCCCTGCTAGAATCCTCATCTCCTTCTTGGTCACCCAACCACAATGGGCACAAACAGTGGTTCCGTCTGTGAAATAGTCCAATGAATCGAGATATTCAACGGGGTACATTCCAGTTGCTTCGTGACAGTCTGCTACTTCTTTTCGTGTCTCTGAAGTGTGAATGTGTAATGTACATCCAGTCTTCTTTGCTAATTCTGAACCCTTGAGTAAAATTTCCTTGTCACAGACATAAACGGAATGAGTTCCAACCCCGTAATCGATTCTTCCAGGTCTAGGCGAATCTCCAGTAATCAGGCCTTCCATGTGTCGCAGTGCGTCTCCTGAACCAGGCTCAAAGTTGGGAGTTAATCCATCCGTAATAGGGCCACAAAGAGTTGCCCTTACCCCAGTTTCTGCAAGTGTCTGCCCGATTGTTTCGGTATGGAAATACATGTCACAGGCATAGGTAGTTCCAGTTGCTATCATCTCCGCAGCAGCGGCTTTTGTGCCAACTCTGATTAGATCCTCAGTCAATTTCTTCTCAACAGGAAAAATTGCAGTTTCTAACCATTCCATCAGAGGCAATCCTTCGCCCATTCCTCTNTTGAGAATCATTGGAAGATGTGTGTGCCAATTTTGGAAAGAACGAGTAATGATTCTTCCAGAACCATCAATTGTTTCTAGGACATCTTCGTCTCCTTTACTAGTCGACCATGAACCATCTTGGTGAAGGATGAAATCGCCGTGCTGCGGAGCACAATCGTGATCCATTAGCCAAGCATTGGTATATCGGCGAGANCCGATNGTTCCCAAGTTTTGACTCTCTGTCATAGTCATCCTCATTCCAACCGCAGAGGTGGTTTTGACTCAAGGTTTCCCTCTGCACCAATTCAATCAGTTAGAACGAGTAGGCATGAATGGGATTAGTTTAGCAGCTAGAGCACCAAAATCTCTAGTCTGAATGTATACCTTACCTTGTCCATTGAATTTCATGACAAGTCCTTCTCCACCGAGCAGAGCGGACCCCAATCCACCGACTTTTCCTACAGTGTAACTTACACCATCAGTGAATGCGACGACATGGCCAGTGTCAACAACTATTTCTTCTCCATTGATTTCTATTTCTTTTAAGGCACCGTATGAGGTGTAGAATACAGTTCCTGTACCTTGAGAAGCACTTGCACGAAGGAAGAATACACTCTCTCCGGAAAAGAATCCCTTTGCGCCTTGGAACTTTGTGTCAGTTTCAACATTAGCTGTGCTAGCAATGAATGCTCCACCCTGCATAAACAGAGTCTGACCTGGTCCCAACTCGAATGAAGAAATGTCTCCTGGTGCTCCTGGTGCAAGAGATAACCAACCATCTCCATTGGACGTGTATGTGTTTAGGATGAATGATTCACCACCTACTACGCTCTTCATTAATCCCTTGAAGAAGCCGCCGGACATTCCGGACTTCATATCCACATTAGAGGACTGGGCTACCATTGCCCCAGGCTCTACTTTCAATTGCTCTCCATTGGAGAGATGTACGGTCATCAGTGTGAATGCTGGTCCAAATTCGAACTCGTGTTCCATGGCACATTCGTCAAAACAGTCGTTTTTAGATTCATGGGGTAAAAATCCAAACAAATTTGTCAGAATATCATCAATTAACGACACATTTGGCATTTAAACTGCTGACGATCTCTCCTTTCTGGTTAGTCAACGATGCTTCAACAATATCTCCTTTGTACATGCGTCCAACACCAGCAGGTGTTCCAGTCCAAACTAAATCCCCTGGTGAGAGATCGTACCAACCAGACAGGTGCTCGACTAAATCCTCAACAGAATGAATCATCAAAGACGTAGGGGCATCTTGTTTGGTTTCACCGTTAACTTTCATACTAACTTGTAGAACACCATCTTGGTATTGTGTCCAAGTTCCCAAAACACCACTTCCTCGGAATGCCTTGCCTTCAGTCCAAGGCCATCTCTTATTCTTCGCAATAGTTTGTCTTGTTCGGTTAGTAGTATCGCATCCTATGCACATAGCTTCTGGTCGCAAATCGTCCCCCAACCTGACGACTAGTTCAGCCTCGTGATCGATGTGGTCCTCCTCGTTCATCAACTCAATTACATTGCTTCCATTTACATCGGCTTCGACATGGGCGCTTGCGGGCTTTAGGAAGAACCTAGGATATTCTTCTGAGATGTCTCCGCCTATCTCTTCTGCATGCGCGACATAATTTCTGAAACAGCACCATCCTAGGCCCATGGTTCAATCGTGTAGGCTTCAAGCCTTGAGCGATACGGTGTTCTAACCTTAGTTTTCATCACGAGGATTCAAGGGGGTGCGTTGTCCGATTGGAACCAATGGCCGATGACCCCTACCGAGTCCTAGGCGTCCAAAAGGATGCAACGGACGCCGAGATAAAGCGGACTTATCGCAAGTTGGCAAGGCAACATCATCCTGATAGAAATCCAGACGATAAAGCGGCTGAAGAGAGATTCAAGGCAATTCAAGCAGCGTACGACCAGATTGGTACAGCCTCGGCTCGAAAGGAGTATGACCAACAGAGGAGAGTAGAGGAGATGTTTGCCAGAGGCGGCAATCCATTTTCTGGATTTGGTGGAGGCGGCGGCGGCTTCCGAAGCGGCGGACAGGGCTTTGATTTCTCAGACATACTCAACCAATTTATGGGCGGGATGGGGGGAGCCGAAGCTCAACACCAACAACGAAGTAGGCAACAAAGACACCCGTCTCAACCACCGCCAGTAAGAAAGGGTCCAGATATTGAGGCTGGAATTGATATTTCCTTAGAACAGGCCCTCAGCGGCACGAAAATTGAGTTTGGACATCGTCGATTAAGAATATGTGAACGATGTGAAGGTAACTCATTCAACTCTCGAAAACCATGTCCAAAATGCTCAGGTAAAGGCGTTGAATCAAGATCCTCGACAATCACGGTTAGCGTACCTTCAGGTGCTCAGCACGGTCAACAATTACGTCTCAAAAAAATGGGTCATGAACACCCCCAAGGAGAGGCTGGAGACTTGCTAATCACAATCCGTCTAGATGCGGAAGAAGGACGTCGTTGGGAAGGTGGTAGATTGATTCAGGAGGTTCCAGTTCCGTACTCGACTTTGATGTTAGGTGGTGCAGTTAGGATACGTACTCCAGCGGGTAAGCGAGTACAAATCGAAGTCGTTGAAGGCACACGGATTGGTGATCGTCGCCGTCTTGTTGGCCACGGCCACGACGGCGGTCCTCTAGATATTGAATTCATTCTGGCCGAGCCAGAAAAAGTCAGCAAGGAACAGAAAGAAGCACTTGACCGATTGAAAGAATCGGGCCTTTGATTAAACATCAATTAAAAAACGCNCTTTTTGGGCAAGGGTCATGCGGGAAGTCAGAGATTTTGGCAAAGTCGCCGACTTCTTGCTTCCTCGCAGTTTCAAATTACACGCAGCGGTCCTAGTAATCAGCCTACTAATGGTTCCAGGACTGATTGCTAGCCTAACTCCAATCGATGTGAACGCATACGATATGGAATCACCCGAATTAACCGCTAATCAAGTTGTAGCGGATGAATTTGAAGCGGCCGAAAAAACTCATGGTTTTGCAGTATCGGTTAGGGGCAAGGATGCGATTTCATTATCCACATCTGCACCACATTTCACCTCAGATGGGGAGATAGATTACGCCAACTTACCCCATCCATCAGAAAGGGTGGATTACCAAGGAAGAAGCGCAGGTTTGGTCGGTGAGGATATCCCATTGGGAGGAATTCTCAATCTAACAATTCTGAGGGAGATAGAGAATAAGACCGCCATTGCGAGTACGCATTATCTATCGAATTTTACTCGACCATTGGTAACCGAATTAACCGGTACTGGATTCATGGGACCAATGTCCCTACCCGATTTACTGCGAGCCTTCATGGCTGGTGAATCGTTACTAACTCAACCGACAATCAATGTATTTGGAATACCCCAACCTGCAAAAACAAATTGGGAAGATTGTGGAGTTTTGGAATGTCTAACCTATGATGACCCAAACGTCACTCAAGCCCACATTGATTTGGCAGCACATCGGATGATTATGTACTCAGATGGGGCAATGCTTCGATGGTTCTCATCCGATAGAGGATTTACCCACGATGAGAATAGCACATTGATGGGTCCAATTGGAGGAACAATTCGTGAAGACGGCACCTTCGACGAAGACGTAACTTGGGGCCCTGGTCGATGGTCAGCATCCACGACTTGGATTTTGATTCAATTAAGTCGAACCGATTTGGAGGAAAATGGAATTACATATTTCTGGGCTGATGCAAAAAATGAGCCCGATGGATATCGATTCGAAGGTCTTGACTTGGTCACAACACCTCCTGAATTTACCATTGATGATTGCAGGGAGTTACGTGAACAAGGACTAGAGGTATGCAGCTTTGAATGGGCAATCATCGATTTAGAAAAGCAGATGCGAACTACAGATCAACTCGCTGTAACCTTCTCAATAAATGAGGGTGTAAACGTAGAATTGAATCGCGAGTTGATCGAATCTAGTTTACTGCTAATCGCTATGGCATTAGCAATCGCAGTCCTACTCTGGTTCAGTCTAAGGAGGGCATCTGATGTTGTTATTGTCGGAGCCACCTTAATTTTCGCACTACTCTGGATGCAGGGTTCAATTGGGTGGATGATGGTTCTCGGTGAAAGATATGGATTCAAGATAATCAGCAAGAGCCAATTTTCCAACTTACTTCCAATACTCGTCATTGCTCTTGGTATTGATGANAGCCTACACGCGCTGCATCGCTACAAGGAGGAGAGGCGCCGAGGACGTACGCCAGAAGAATCAGCTCACTCATCATTATCTAGAGTTGGAAGAGCAATCATGTTGACGTCTTTCACTACTATGTCTGCGTTTGCTGCAAACTTGACCTCTGACATTGCAGCACTAAGGTCATTCGGAGTTGAGGCAGCATTAGGGGTCGCTGCAGCATTTATTCTGACAGGCATCTGGGCGCCGTTAATTCGAATGGATTGGGATAAACATCTCCGAGGAAAAGGAAAGTTACCAGAAGAAGAGGAAGGTATAGTTCACATGATAAGTGAAGAAAATCTAGTGAAAATTGCAGATAATTCCTCAAAGAATTCGGCCGTTTTACTCGTCTTGATTTTGGCAATCACGGCCGTTGCTGTGCCTATGATGCTCAGTCTTGAAGGAGATTTCAAGGTAGAAGATTTCCTCGATGAAGAATCCGATTTCGCTCAGGCGGTCGAGCTAGTCAATACTAGATTCAGTGACGAAGGGGAGCCAGCGGTAGTAATTATCGAAGGCGATATGCTAGATCCTAGGGTCTTCGCAGCGATTCAGGCAACTAGAGACAATATGGCCAATTCAAGTCCTAACGATCCTGGGAAATATACCAAGACTCCACTAGGTACACCCGAACTTCATGCAGTAGATGAGTTAGTTTGGGCCGCTAAGGCTAGTATGTTCGCCAACGTTACGCCATTTGTTGAAGCCGGTTGGCAATCTGACTCACTTGAATGTGATACACTATTCACAGGATTACCAGACGATGCCGACAGAGATTGCTTGCGATTCATGTATGGATTCGTCTATGTCTATGGGGTTCCAGAAGGCGGATACATCCCACATATTCCACCATCATTGACGGCGCTTAACATCGCTCCAAATTGCGAAATAGACCCTGAAATGGTACATCTTTGTCAAGATGGTAGCATTCCAGAATACCCTCGAATGACACTTCGATGGGGTATCGCAAACCCTGAACAGTTCATCGTTGTTGAACAGGTTTTGACAGAGATGGAAATGGATATGCAACCCTTCCAAGAGTTGGCTGCTCAAGACATCTCACAAAGGGCAGATATAGAATCTGCTAGTGAAGAATATCCGGTAACATGGGCTATCGCTACCGGTGATCCAGTAACTCGTTTTGTCGCTGCCAATAGCATGCAGAATCAACTTCAAGGCACACTAGTCTTAGGAGTTCTATTTTGTCTAATCACACTATGGTGGGGATTCCGAAAGGTCGAGTATGGGTTTGATGACTATTCAATTAGGGACCTTGCTGTATCCTCGCCGGTAATTATTGCAATTACCGGATATGTATATCTCACAGTTAGCGTAAATCTCGCTATTGCAATTGCAATTCTATTAGTCATAGGCGCTGGATATTGGGGCACTAGATCTCTCTCGACTGCAATCTTTACGACAATTCCGATTGTGATTGTCATAATTTGGTTGTACGCAATAATCGCGGCTGCTGGATATGGATTGAACATGGTTACAGTCGCAATTGCTGCGATGAGTCTAGGTGTAGGAATAGACTACGTTATTCACGTGGTTGAGAGGTATCGAGAGGAACGCGCAACAGGTGCAGATGTAGAGACCAGCATCAAGGCAATTGGTGGGGCTGCAGGCCTTGCCCTGTTCGGTTCAGCAGTCTCTGATGTAACAGGATTCCTAATCATAACACGCTCTGCAATGGGCTTCTTTGCGAGCTTCGGTTTGTTCTGTGCCGCAATGATTGGGCTTTCCCTGTTCGCCAGCCTAGTCGTTACACCAGCAATGCTTGGGGCTATGTCTCGGACGAGGAGCAAGGAGACTCAGCAGGTTGAAGCGGTTGGGGCTTGACGGCTGGTCGAACCACATGGATGCATCCGATTCGTTGACCGACCTCGAGAGGGGAAAGGAAGACTGTGTAATGCGGTTTGCTGATGATCAAGCATTCCGAGTAGATTATCTCGATATCAGACTGGCTTGTCCTTGCGCCAAGTGTGGACCTAGACAGGAAAATGAACAGCGAATTATTGAATTCCGTGAGGAGGTCATGAGATTACGATTGGACAAGCCAAAGGCCGAATTAGTCGGCCGCTATGGCTTACGATTTTCATGGCCTAGCGGTTGTTCCAGTGGCATTTTCTCCTTTCCTCTANTACGTGGTGTATGTGAAGAAAAAGGCACAATAATTGACTAATTTGGTANTTTTTACTGTCCAAAATGAGGCTTAAATTTGGATAGAAGCGCTCAAAGGTAACGCCTGATTCCGCAAAGCATCGCAATGTGGGATTCCCTCCCTCGCTGCGGTGGGTGATTCAATGAACCCAGATGAGCCAGAGGACGATGACAATACGCCCGAAGAGGAGGAGTGGCAACTCTACTCAACGGCTGGTTATGCTGCCGCAGAAGACCCTTGGGANGATCTAGTTGAGGTTGAAGATGACAAAGAGGAAGAAGAGGAATGGTTCGATGGTGACGATTTCGAAACCAATGGACAAACCTTGGATTGGGATTCCCCTCCTTGTCCTGCTCCATTAGGTATCGCTCACATGATTCGACTCGGTACCTGCAATCACTGTTTACACCGAGTCGGCGGGCGACGAACAGAAGAAACCGGGGAAAAGGGGGGTGCCGCGCTTCGCGCTGAGGCCTTTGCAAAAGACAAGGAATTGGAATCATTCGAGGCGCCCGATCTATGTCCACTTTGCGAGAACCTCTTCGAGGATGTCGACAATATCGTTGAGAGAATAGTCGAAGAAACCGGTGAACTAGATCATGGCTCATTACAAGTTGGAGTCCACGTTCCTAAGGATCTAATTCAGGAAGAGGACAGAATTCGNACNCGTCACGCTGCACCNGGTTCTAGACCCCTAAAAGCAGCATTTTCTGAAGCTGTACAGACCGGGGTTTCTGCCCGCATGGATGGTGTTGAATTCGTTAAAGAAAGACCGGATTTGATGATTTTAATCGATTGCTTAACCCTCAGGATCGATGTTGATATTCGGCCCGTATTCATCTACGGCCGCTACAGAAAGTTGGATCGAGGAATACCACAGACTCGCTGGCCTTGTCGTGCTTGTCGCGGCCGTGCAGAGGGCTGTGAAGCCTGCGAAGGAACAGGACTTCAATACCCCGATTCTGTGCAGGATCTAATCGGAGAACCATTCCGACTAGTATTGTCTGCAGAGGATACCTCATTCCACGGAATGGGTCGAGAAGACATCGATGTACGGTGTTTAGGAAGAGGCCGTCCTTTTGTTCTAGAGGCAAAGCGTCCAAAGGTCCGTCGCACTGACCTAGAGGAAGTCATGGAAGTAGTCAACTCAAACGCATCGGGGAAAATCGAAATTAGCGATTTACGTTGGACGAACCGCAGTGAAGTTAGTCGAATAAAAGAAACTAGAGCAGAGAAGTCCTACACCATCCGATTCTCGATTGAGGAGCCGCCTGAAGAGTCCTTCATCGTTGAATCAATCTCTAATCTATCGGGAGTTACTTTGGAACAACAAACCCCGAAGAGAGTATCTCACCGCAGAGCGGACAGAAACCGTAAGCGTAAGGTTGTGTCAATCGACAATGTGGTTGTCGAAGACAACGAAGTGCAATTTTCGGTGCGCTGCGAGGCTGGAACATATGTCAAAGAGTTGGTACATTCCGACGAGGGTAGAACAGTTCCATCAGTAGCAGGAGTTTTGGGCAGTCCCTGCGAAGTAATTTGGCTGGATGTTGAGGATATCCACGCTGACTGAAGCCCGTAGGGCTCAGATGGGCTTAAGAATGGGCGGCAGGTCGACCGCTCGCACGACCTATGGTCTATGGGTGAAAAATCATGCGCAGAAGTCACGGTACTCGTCAAGGAACTCGCAGTATTCTACGCCGGTCCAAAACCCAGCGTGGTCGAATAGATATCGCTCGAGTCATGCACCAATACGAGATTGGTGATAGAGTCGCAGTCGTGCTTAATGGCTCTCAGCAAAAGGGTATGCCCCACCGCAGATTCCAAGGTGCAACTGGGGTAATTGAAGCCAAACAAGGCCGAGCATGGGTTGTCGCTCTTCACGATAAGAATATGGCAAAGACAGTCATAGCCCGCCCAGAGCACCTACATCCATTGGAGTGATTTACATGAGCAAGAGAGAGTTTGTCGACTTCGCTACAGTACGTGACTTACTATTGGACACACGAGAACGCCGCGGTGAGTTATCTTACGAACAGAAAGTCGCTCTACAACATGCTGAATGGGCAGCTAGTGAGAANCGAGGCGGATTAAAGACAAGTCCAGANATATTCACNAACCTATTCGGNGATNTCGCAAAGAATGAGAAATTAGGTCAACATCCAGAAGTTTGTGCAAAGATTGCCGAACTTGCTCCAATGAAGGTCGAGGATGTTCGAGTCATCATCGCTTCCAAGAGAATCGCAATGGATACAGACGAGGTAGAAGAAATCATCACCATCGTCAGACAACACATTCTTTGAGTCCAAGACNCTACTTTTTGACTAAAAGTCAGTATTTTACCTTAATTTTGTCAAATCCTAAGGAACACATTCATTCATGAGGGATAACCGACTCTCAAGGACTGAGGAATATGCAGCCGAAGGGCAATGTAGACGGCGGCGCAGCCGATGGTCCATTTGCATCTGAAACTCATGTTCGTGTTCTTGATGTAAAGGAAAGAAGACCTGTAGGAATGGAAATACATGCTATTTCGGAACCAGGCCTCCACATTGTTCGGGCAAGATTGAACGATGGTTTTACCGCTAAATCCGGTGATTATTTCGCTCTTGAATCAGGTAAGTCCGGACCATTATCTCCAATACGTTTCCAAGACCTCTCAGGAGATGCAAATTCAGCATTGCAAGAATCGGTTGCTGAATCAATCAAAGTGAACCCAGACCCACATTTGGGATTCTATAATCGGGCCAACAATATTTCACTCAAGGTTCACGCCTTCCAACTACTCCCTGGAGTTGGTAGTTCAACAGCTAGGTCTTGGGTGGAAATACGTGGACCAAATGGCTGGGTAGACTTGGATGAAGTGAGCCAAAAACTGGATATTGACGCCGTCGAATTGCTAGCAGAGCGATATGTTAGTGAAATGGAAAACCCAGCAGAAGTTCCATGCCTGCTAGATTTACTAGTTAGAGTCGGCGCCTAATCGAGGTGGGCGCATGGACGACCTNGACGTCAGATTGTTAGTAGAATTACTCCGTGACCGAATAACCCCTGATCGTTCTCTTGGCCAACATTTTCTACTGGACGAGGATGTTATTGCTAGGGCTGTGGAAATCGCCTCAAAGAGCCATCCAATAAACGAGCATAGTCATGTTTTGGAGATAGGACCGGGTCCTGGTTCCTTGACGCTGGAATTATTGCGAACCGGAGCAAAAGTAACTGCTATTGAATTAGACCAAGAAGCCACATCTCACCTCGCTAGAGTTTTCAACGGTGCAGATGGTAAATTGCAAGTCATTCACGCCGATGCACTAGAAATCGATTGGCCAGAAGAAATCACTCACATCGTTTCCAACCTCCCATACCAGATATCTAGTCCGGTGTTAGCGAAAATCCAGAAGTATCACTCTAGTTCTCAACTCAAAGGGATTTCATTACTTGTTCAAGAAGAATTTGCTGAACGCATGGCGATGAACAAAGGGTATGCAACCCGTGGTCCATTAGGTCATTCCCTTTGGCTTGATTTTGATGTTGAATTGGACTCAAAGGTTGCACCACACTCATTCAGTCCATCACCACGAGTCCATTCACGTTTGACAAACCTAATTCCCGTTAACCGGGAAATGATACAATCAATTGACAACCGACTATTCAGAATGATAATCACGGAATGTTTTGCAAATAGGCGTCGAAAACTAAGGACTTCCCTGAAAAAACCACCTAAACGCCTCAATAGAATATCTGGTTGGCATCGTTCTCGCTGGGAAACAGCAACCAAGACAATACCTAGCGAAACTCTTGATCTCCGACCAGAGAATCTAACTTCCGAGGATTGGGCCTCCCTAATCAGCCAAATTACTCAGTCGTGAACTTACTGAGAACAAGTGAACCACGCCTTCAAAGCCCACAGTAGGGTCCGGGACGATAGCGCAGCGTGTGTAGACGCTGCTGGGAAGGGAGTTGGTTAAATGGCCAAGAAGGACACATATCTCGCGCTTTTGCGTAGAGGAATTGATGAAAATACGGCTCAACTCTTGGCTGACTCGGGTATCAAAGTCGGCGATTTAAAGAAACTCGATGAAGAGAAACTTCGCAATAACTACGGCCTCAAGAAAGAGATTGCAAAGTCCGTACTTGAGGCTGTTAAATCCGGACCAAGAGCCTCTGCAAAGCAACGTTACCTAGCCGACGTTCTCTCAAAAGACAAGAAGAAGCAGGTCGACAAAATCGAGGAGCAACGCTTCAAGCGAGAGCAGAAGGATATCGTTTCAGAGCTCAACGAGAAGAAAGAGGAATTACGGATAGCTAAAGTTGAGGCATTCCGTTCGAAGAAATTGGTTATGAATCGCTTAGGTAAAACCGTTGAACTCATCGTGAAACTAGAGAATTCATTTGATGATGAATCCAAGCGGGAACAGCGTACCAAACTACGCGACCAACTTGAGACTAGGGGTCTAGAGGCGGCTAGAGACCACGAGATGCTTGAATTGGTAGGTACACCTCAAGACATTGTTGACTTCCGTCGAAAAATAGCTCCTAAATTATGTATGTATGCTTGCCCCGAATGTGGTGAAGAGATGGATCCTCGAGGCGGTAATGTGATTGAAGATACGAGAGACTTCTCATTTGTTTGCTGGGATTGTGAGGAAGAATTCCATGCACCAATGGCAAACTTTGTCGATGAGCAGCTAAACAATGGCTCTCGAATTAAAATCGATCCAAAGATGAAACCTCGAGAAAAGCTTGTTCGAAAGCCTAAGAAGAAGTCAGCCGACATAATCAAGGATGCGATGATTAAGGATTTGGAAGCAACCGGTGCATCTGCTGAAGAGATGGCGGCTGCGGTGGAAGCAAGCGACCTGACAGGCGGTCTGATGAGTATCGATGAGTGGATTGACCAGACACTCGCTGCAAAGGGCTACATCCAAGCTCAAGAGCATCGAGAAGACTTCATTCTCGCTACAGGTGCAGGTGCTACTAAGTTCAACAAGTGGATGAAGAAGGCTGGCCTTGTCTTCAATAAGCAAACAGGCCAATGGACCCGCTGGAAGAATGATTGAGTTCACAGGTCGATTTCAAGACGAATAATCGACTCGGAGTGCCGTGGCGATAGTCCGATTCTTTCGCGGGGCCCTTCTTCTTGGGGTTGCCGAAGCTGAAGAAAACGAGCCTTTGGTTGAGGTGGCCGAGAAAGCAGGGGTTGACATTCCAACTAATTGTACATCGGGCAACTGCGGCACATGTTTGGTTCGTTTGAAGGGGGGGAAAATCGAATATCCTGAGCCATTACCACCAGGGCTTGATGAATTTCTAATTGAGGATGGAGGGGTTCTGTCGTGCTGTATGCNAGCAAGCGGAACCTGCGATATCGATGTAATTCCTCCTTTGTGATGTGTTATTATGGACGACCAAGAATTTCTCTTCTTAGTTATCTTCAATTTTGTAGGGGTAGGAATTGCTGTATGGTTTCTCTACACACGCCTTCGTGCGAAACTTGTAGAAGTAGAGGATCGTAAAGCACGAAGATGGAAACGTGATAGTAAATTGGAGAGTGAAGAATGATGGATACGATTAACCTGAAAGAAAAACTGGGCAAATTTTCTGACCATTGGTCGCCAAAAGTTATTGCCGAATTAAACGATTATCAATTCAAATTAGTGAAAATCCAAGGGGAATTTGTCTGGCATAATCATCCAGATACCGATGAAGTTTTCATCGTAATTGAGGGTAGCATGAATATCGAGTTTGAGAACGAAACAGTTCAACTCAACGAGGGTGAGATGCTTGTGGTTCCCAAAGGTATCGAACACAAACCATACGCAGAATCTGAATGCAAAGTTATGCTAGTCGAACCTCGTGGTGTAGTGAATACCGGAGATGCTGACAGTGAACTCAAAGCGGATAATGACGTCTGGATTTGACGACTTATTCATTAATCGCAGCAGTCCATCTATCTGCCTGAGGTACACCAACAACTTCGATATGACATGCAAGAACTCCTTTCTGTTGATTTATTTCAGAGCGAAGCTCCATCAGGTCGTTTATACAACACGGGCAATGTGCTCGTGTTGGTTGTATCCACAACTGGACAATTCCAGAATCATCAACTTCAACACCCTTCAGTATTGATTCATTGGTAATCTCAATTCCATGAGGTTCAGTTCTTCCGCGTAGTAATCGTGCAAGCCGCTTCTGAGCCGTTTTTTTGACTCGGCTCATGCGTCCCACTCCGTAAGCAGGCCCCATGAATCTCCCATAGTCAGGCATTCCATCCCATCTGGAGTTCGAGCAAATGTATCCTCAGTTCCAATAGCCCCTGAGTCATANATCACCTTAGGTTCAATCGCCATTGTTCCTCCAATTGGGAGTTCTCTATCGAAGCGATCGGCGATAACAGGAGTTTCATCGAGCTCTAATCCTACTGAATGACCCAGGAAAACTGCTTGTTCAGGTGGCATTCCCATAAGATGTTCAGAGTAGCCCATTTCTTCGGCCATTGCACTACCAATTCTCCATGCCTCTGAACAATAGTCTCCTCTTCCAAGACTTGCAACAACTGAGTTCCTAATCTCGGCCATATCATTCAATTTACTAACGGATTCTTCATCGAGTCGACCTGCGCAGAACATTCTCGTACAATCTGAAACATATCCACGATGTAGATGAACGATATCGACGATAACAGGCTCGCCGGCCACGACTTTTGCATGGCCAGCACCCAGTGAAGAGATTGGACTTGCTCCTAACCCACCGATAGCCGAATCGAAGTATGATGGAACGGCTCCGGATCTTCCTGCAGCGATTACAACTCGGTCGCAATCCATCGGCCATCGCCTCATCCTAATGCGACCTCCAAATCCTGCTGCTCGACTAACTTCATCGGCAGCAGCAGCCATTTCTGCGGCACTGTATTCGCGTACGCCCTTCTCCGCCAACTTCTCTAACTGCTTCAAACATTTCTCGATTTATTCGTCCGCTTTCTCGCAGCATTTCAAGCTCCCAAGCAGATTTTGTTTCCCGCAAACCGTACATTAGGTAAGTCGCATCCTGCATTTCACCTAGTGCGGACATTCTTCNAGAGAAGTACTGCCACCTATCATGAGGCATTTTTCCAGCCAACATAGCAGGCGCAGAAGTTGCGCCAAGTGAACGGAGTGCATCCGTCATTTGCCTCATCCTTGGCTGAGCNNTAATCGGGTCCGGAGCATTATCNCCCCCCGATTCAAATNTCGCTCTTCTCAGTGATTTTCGAACCCAATGGGTGTTCTCAATATCCGACCCCTCAGCCCCGATGAGAATCATACCGTTTTGTCTACCACCAGTCAACCAGTAGAGTTCCACTGGGTCATCGATTAGGGCCGACTCAAAACCAGTTTCTGCAAGTGCCGACGACAAGCGACTACGGCGCTCTTCCAATTCAGTAACCGGCACTCGCCAGTCTTCNCCATCTGGGCCGGTAAGTCGCTCCGCATCCCACGCCATCAACTCGCCACTACGGCAGAGACACAAAGGCATTGGGGGGGAGTTCTGAGGCGACCTATCTCCATCATTATCAAAAGACGCCTGCTGGTGGCNCACATCGTGAAAGACGTTCTATCCTTGGACGATATTCACCTAAGCGGTAAGCGTGTGCTATATCGCGTCGACATTAATTCACCTCTTCATCCAGAGACTGGTGCCTTCCTAGATGATGGAAGACTTAGGGCGATTCTACCTACTATAGCTGACCTTTCCGAATCTAAAGTTGTGATTCTTGGGCATCAGTCTAGGCCCGGTAAAGATGATTTCACAGATCTTTCAGGTCATGCAGAAAGACTTGAAAGAATTCTTGGCCGACCTATTCGTTTTGTTCCTGATGTCTGTGGTAAAGAAGCGATAGATGCTATTCGAAGTTTGCAAAATGGGGAGATTCTATGCTTGGACAATGTAAGAATGCACAACGAAGAAATTTCCCTAAAGAAGGCAGAATTGGATGAATTACGAATATCTCAAATCGTCTTGAATCTAGCTCCTGAATTTGATGCCTATGTTACTGACGCCTTCGCCGCAGCACATCGTAATTCTCCCACTTTGACGGGTTTTGCAGATGATTTGCCCTGTATCGCAGGGCGCTTGATGCAACGAGAGATTAATGCCCTACAAACTGCCGTTACAAACCCGCCGCGACCATACGTTGCAATCCTCGGCGGGGCTAAGGCGGATGATTCGTTCCGAGTAGCTCAGAATCTAATCAATCGAGGAGTAGTCGATACGATTGCCTTTGTCGGGGTGGTTGGAAACATGGTTCTCTGGGCTCAAGGCATTGATATCGGAGAAGGAAATAAGGAATTTATCCGAGGAACATTAGGAGACGATTTCGATATCGCTTGGGAAATGGCTAGCACACTAGTAGCGAATCATTCGGATTTACTCTTAGTCCCCACGGATGTTGCTGTGGAAATAGACGAAGAAAGAGTGGGACTTACCGTTAAGGAACTTCCAGTTCCACATCCAATTTACGATATTGGAGTGGAGACTCTAATGCAATTAAGGCCCATATTGATGCAAGCGGGCTGCATTCTATGGAATGGACCTGCTAGTTACTTTGAGAAGCCCGCCTTTGCCTTTGGAACAATTGAGATTCTTAACATGTGTACCGAAACTCAAGCCATGACAATTGTAGGCGGTGGTCATACCAGTGCGTTAGTGAACTCTCGAGGAGTTGCAGACAAAGTATCACACAATAGCACCGGTGGAGGAGCCTGTCTGCAGATGCTTTGTGGAGATAGAATGCCGGTTATCGAAGCACTGGAACATTCTGCAGAAAAGTTTCGTTAGAGAAATTCCGCCAAAATACTAATCAGCCCTGAGCGATTAGAATTAGGTATGGAAGAAGAGCAAAACTCCGGCACACTGGAAGGTACAACAGAACCAACAGTAGTAGATGCGGGAAGAGTATTCGTCAACACTGGTCCGAATTACCCAGTTCAGAAGAACCAAGCTGCAAAGGTAATTGGGATACTGGTTATCATCTGGGGAGCGTTCAATTTACTCGGATCGCCACTAACCCTGCTGTCGGATTTTGGAGCGACGGATCTTGAAGGGAATCCGATAAGCTATCCGACAGAATATTTTGTTGTGGCCATACTATCTTCAATTATAGTGGGAGTAATTTCTATTTTCGCTGGTTATCAGATTACTCAATACCAGAAAAAAGGTATTTGGCTTATGTTTGGGGCATTTGCTATTGCTTGGATTTCTTCGATTGTAATATCTACAATTCAAGGTAATGCCATGGATACTGCAGATACAGGTGGTTTTGGTGCCGTAATGGGCGTAGGATCTGGAGTTTGCGGTATTTTCTGTTATGCTATTTGTGGTATAATTGTAGCAATACCACTAATGTTAACCGATGGCGGAATGGAGTAATCATCTGAGGTTACTCAAATCCAGCATATGACCAATTCGGGAGTTAACGTCCTCAATAATTGCTGCCAGTGCTGAATCGTCTCGACCTTCTGCTCGCATTACTAAAATCGGCTCTGTATTCGAGGGTCTGCAAAGATACCAACCATCAGGATAGCGAACTCTGATTCCGTCCACAGTCGACTTTTGCATATCTGCAAAAGAACCTTCTACAGCCGCCATAGTTTCTTCTCTTCCCGCAACTAATGGAATTTTTGTTTCATCTGTCGAAGGGTAATCAGGTAGGTTAGCGAATCTCTGTGAGAAACTCATCCCACCATCCTTGGGTGANGNNTCACGTCCAACAATCTCCAGCAAACGAGCAGCATTGTATAGCGAGCAATCGAATCCAGGCCACCTATCATGGAGGAAGAAGTGGCCTGACATTTCTCCTGCCATAACCGCCTCTGGATTACTTCGCAATTCTCTCTTCATGAATGAGTGTCCGGTACGCACCATCTTTGGTACTCCGCCGCTAGCTAGTATCGCTTCTTCTAGTGCCATACTACATTTTACATCGAAGAAAACGGTACGCTCCGCCTCTGTTCCATCGCGGCGGTCAACTAAAACATCTGCCGCAATTACCGCCATTAAACGGTCTGGGTGTATGAATCGGCCTTGCTCATCAACGACGCCGATTCGGTCTCCATCTCCATCCATACCAATTCCAAATTCGCAATTATTCTCAACCACGGCTTTGGATAAATCGGCCATATTCTTCTGGCGTGTTGGATCAGGAGGATGGTTAGGGAAAGTATTGTCCCATTCACAATAAATTGGTACTAACTCAACTCCAAGTCTTTGCATTAGTGATACTGTCAATGGACCAGGTACAGCATTACCACAGTCGATTGCGATTCGGATTGTACGTTGAGGCATACCTGCATTTTCCATGACAGTCTGCAATACTTGTTCTTCAAACTCTGGCATTTCAGTAATTGTTCCAGACCCACTGTGGAATTCACCAGCATCGAAAGTAGCCTTCAGTTCCTGCAATTCTTCTCCAGCCATTGGTAAAGTCCCTCGACAAATCTTGAATCCGTTATACTCAGGAGGGTTGTGGCTCGCAGTAATTGCCACTGCTGCATCGACAGACAAGTCCACAGTGGCTCGATATAAGACTCCAGTAGTAGTAATTCCAAGGTCGATAACATCGGCACCTGCTTCGGTTATTCCTTGCAAAAAAGCCTGATGTAATTCAGGCCCTGATTCACGAATATCTCGAGCCACTGCAATTGATTTAGCATCGACATGAGTAACCAGTGCAGACCCCAGCCTATGGGCAAACTCTGCATCCAGTTGGCTACCGGCCAGCCCACGAATATCGTAGGCCTTGAACACACTCATGGATTAGACGGAGAACTTTTCCTTCATCATTCCATCGTGGCTTTGGCAAACGAATAGTCGGATCTTGAAGTATTAATTCGACCCAGAACCCCGTACTGCTCGAGCCACGACCTCTACCTTTGCACCTGCAGGTAATTCCCTAACTCCATAAGCTGCACGAGCAGGAAGAATAGTGCCTTCCAACCAAGCTGCATAGACTTCGTTAAATTCGCCAAATTCAGCCATATCTTCTAACAGCACCATGACCATAACCAAATCTGCTTTATCTGCTCCGGCTTCGCCTAGCAGTGCATCGATTTTTGATAATGCGCTGGCGGCCTGTTCAGCCATAGAATCACCACCGTCAATTCCAATTTGACCGGCGACCCAAATATCGTCTCCAACAACCATACAAGGATTGTATGGAAACATCGGTTTTACGCCTGCATAGATTGGTTCCTTCTTACTCATGCACAAACCAGTCAAACTCGGATGATAGGGTTATTCCCTCATCAATCCCTTAGCATATCCACGATATCTATGTGGTCAGCGGCGACGGTATCTTTGGTCAGCTCGTCAATCGGTACCCATGCAGCAGATACTGCGTCGTCCGCCCCTTCCGGTTCGGTATCGATATCAGCATCTACGAGATAGAAAAGACCCACACAGTGTTTTCGAGGATCTCTACCCGGTGCGCCTAGTACATGCAAAACTCTAGGATTTTGGCCTTCTATGCCGGTTTCTTCCTGTAATTCACGTAGAACCGCATCTTCTGGGTCTTCTCCATAATCAACAAAACCCCCTGGGAATGCCCACATTCCTTCCCATTCTGCTGGGTCCGGACCACGTTCTATCATCAGCAATTCGAGTCCATTTTCGGTTTCTCTTGCCGATACGGCATCAACGGTAACCGATGGACTATGATATCCATCTCTACCACATGTAGGACAACGCTTGGTATTCTCTTCAGCTTCCATAGCGTCTCTTCCTCATTTGATAATCTTCAATCGCTTCGTATAGGTCTCTTCGACCGAAAGATGGCCAATGTACATCGGAGAAATATAGTTCTGAGTACGCTATCTGCCACAAAAGGAAATTCGAAACCCTTTCTTCACCCGAGGTCCTGATTACCAAATCAGGGTCGGGTAAATCTGCAGTATAGAGTCTATTTGAGATAGTTGATGGGTCGATTGAATCGAGTTCAATCGTTCCAGAAGCATGGGCCTCGGCAATTTCCTTGACCGCATCAACAATTTCCTCTCTGCCGCCATATGCAAGACATACGGTGAATAGGAAATCGCTGTACTGCGAGGTTGCATCTTCTGCAATTTTGATTGCATCTCGAACTTTACCAGGAAGTAACTCCTTACGTCCTACTACCTGAACTCGAACCTTGTTATCATGAATCAATGGGTCCTGTGAAATTTCTTCCAGTCCAGATACATAGAGATCGAATAGCGTCTCGAGTTCTGTTTCATCTCGAGATGAGAGATTCTCAGTCGACAAAGCATAGACGGTTAGGTAAGGGATTTCTAGGTCGAGAACCCAACGCATAACTTCCTTCAATTTGTGCTTTCCAGCAGAGTGACCTGCTTCAGTTTGCAAGGAACGATTCCACGCAAATCTTCGATTTCCATCCATAATCATTGAGATGTGCTTTGGCATCATTTCAGGGCCTGAGGAAACCACTCTTTCACGAAGTCGATTTCTTCTGATTCTGTCAGTACGAGAGATGAAACTCCATGCTAGCCGCGAATTCGCAACCCATCTAGCTGGGGTGGCAATAATTCGCCATCGCAATAACCAGTGTGCAAGGGCATCAATTCTGCGCCCTAACCCACTGCGGGTTCTTCCCATGTCCAAACCAAATGACTACTGCGCTAAAGGTCGTCGGCGGCAAAGGTTCGCATTTGGCTTTGAAAAATCACTCAAAAACAAGGTCTACTGAGTCGCCGACTTTGTCCAATAGACCTCTCTCGGGATTTACCACGATTACCTGTCCTGCATGACTCCAAACCGGAATATCATGTACGCTATTTCCGGCGTAGCCAAATCCTTTCTCTCCGTATCTGGCGATTAATGCCTCAGCCTTCTTGTGATCTCTCAGATTGATGTTTCCGTCCGACCCCATTACATCATCAAATAGACCAACATGTGCTGCAATTATCTCAGCCACCAATCGGTCTGATGCAGTTGCCAAAATGAGTTTCCTTCCTCTCGCACTTTCTCCGGTTAACCACTCAACAAATGCTTCGTGGTACTGTAATTCATTAGGGTCAAATTTGAGCTGTCGAGCAAGATTCTTCTTCCATTTCGCTCTCTTTCCAGTCAATTCAAGAAATAAAGTCGAAAATATCGTCCATGGTTTACGGAGAAACACACGCTTAGCGCTCATAACACTCATGTCCGTCAGAATAAGTGTGCCATCCATATCGACGGCTAACGGCATCTCAACCGGTGCCTCCATCATAGCCAATCGTCTAGCCAATCCCGAATCAAGCCTTTGGAATGTAAAGAACTCCTCCAACCGATTCCATCAAGCCCTCATTGCGCTTCGGCAGGTCGTGTCGCAGTCTGATTCAGCCTTCAACAGCGCATGGCGTCCAGCCGCAATGGTGGAGGTAGATTGTGATACAGAGGCCCCTACAGGCTTCACAGCTCATTTAATGAGAGGAATTAGATTCAGACTAAACCTGCTTGAGCCAGAGGAATCTCTTGCCACTGTTGAAGGTTGGAATACTGCAACTGATGGATTGGAATCCTGGGGAGAAGTTCCGGCTGAAGTAAGCAGTATTCGAGTAGAGGCCACGGATAGAGGGCCAGTATACCACATAGAGGCGGCGGATGGTAATTGGATAGCCGAGGTACAACCATGGGGGGGACCGAATCTTCGACCACGCTCCCGTATCGCTCCAGAAGGTTCCAACATCCCTTGTGGAGGCTTTCAGTATGATGAATTGGATTTAATTCTACTACGTAGAGACCAAGCGACAATTACGGATGCAAAGTCAGTTCTCATGGATCATCTTCAGCGTAATGATTTGAAGTCGGCGAAAGCACTCATCTACCGTTGCGGGGCTAACCTAGGTGATTATCACAAAGCTGCAGAAGAGGAATGGACAAATCCTCCCGACCAAAAGCGCTGGAATGAGAGATTTGGAGAAATCGAACAACGGCTGAAAGCCTCTGCTCTTTGGAGAGCACCATTTACTCGAGGGGCACCAGCGACGCTCAGTCTCGGAGATGTTCGTTTCAGTATGTTCTCTCAAGATGAGAAGGGTAGGATGACAATCAGACTAGGACCTTCTAGGCTTGCTCACGGTCTCATTGAAACCAACTTAGATCTTCCAGCAATTCGTGACCTTGCAAGCCTACTGCATGACTTATCTCGCCTACATTATGATTCAAAAACCGATTTAGAAATAAGCCAATTAAGGGCTGCTTTGATTCATGGCTGGTCGTCTAAAGCACCCCAAAAGTGGTGTAGTAAGCGTTCCTTTAGTGCTCACACAGGTGGAGTGGTTATTTGGGAATATGAGCAAGCAATGCTTGATGTCGTAGAGGCAGTATCTCATCAATCGGGTAGACCAGAACCGGCAGTTACCATCATCGAGAAAGTTCCACTGTTGCAGAAGTCTCTATTCAATTCTCGAATTCTATCTGCAATTTCAACAATGTCTGGAATCCTCGGTGGAATGGGTTTAGCAAATTGGGTCAGACTTGCAAACGATGGAGATATGTTATTTCCATCAACTCCTATCGTTCTAATCGCAATCGCAATATTTCTCCGTTATCGATATCACTCAGCGGCACCACCAGCCGAAGAGTCAATCCATTGATTACTCTAATCGACTAATTGTTCCGTTGTCAAATTCGTAATACATAGGAACTCCAGTAGGAATCTCAAGCTTGGTAATTTCCTCTGGCGAAATTTCCTCAATTTGCATTACGATTGAACGTAATGAATTGCCATGTGCGGCTACGAGGACATTCATTCCCGCCTCAAGATTAGGAATGATTTCCTCGACAAAGTAGGGGATTGTTCTCTCAGCGGTCATTTCCAATGATTCACCTCCTGGTGGAGGTACGTCAAATGAACGTCTCCAGATATGGACTTGTTCTGCTCCGTGGATTTCTGCAGTCTCGGCCTTGTTCAAACCCTGTAAATCACCATAGTGCCTCTCATTCAATCGCTCATCTCGTTTGGTAGGAATTTCTCCTGACACTCGGTTCTTGCTCATCACAATTTCAGCAGTCTTTTGAGCGCGGATTAATGCACTAGTATGTACAACATCAAAGCGAACATGGGCTAATTGTTCTCCAGCAGTCGCAGCCTCGCCCTCTCCTTTTTCTGAGAGTTCGACATCAGTCCAACCAGTGAAGCGATTAGTCGCATTCCACACTGATTGGCCGTGCCTAATCAGTACCAGTATTGTCATAAATCGCACTCCCTCTAATTCAGCGACGTAGGCGCGGTTCATGGAATGTTAGACTGCAATCTTTTGCGATTTCCTTGGCAAGCAGTAGCAAGTCCTCGGTCATTTCGCGTTGGGATGAAGAAGATTGTACAGAATAGAAGTTGCAAGACACGGTTACCTTCGAAGGGCCGAATGCGTTTACTTTCACCCAAGAATCGTCATCCTTAACCGCCCTCGGGTCGTCCTTGACCTTGGCCAATAATTTGTCACAAAAATCCTTCAAAGAAGTAGGATCAGAATCTGCTTCAAACTCAAATTTTGGTTGGATTCTTCTAAATCTCCTCTGGCTAAAATTCTCAACCGGTGAATTAACCAGATTTGAATTTGGAACGGTAATCAGAGTGTCTGCTGAGGATCGGATTAATGTGGTACGCAGACCAATCTGCACCACTTCACCCTCGATGTCATCAACAAGAATCCAATCTCCAACGTTGAATGGTTGGTCGATGATTATCGAAATAGCTCCGAAGATGTTTGCAACACTGTCTCTTGCAGCCAATGCTAGTGCAAGACCAGTGATACCCAAACCGGCGATTAAACCATTCAAATTTAGTCCGAAAAGACCAGCAACAACGAATGCTGCAAGAAGTGCAACAACGAGATGTCCAACCGATTCAGCGACACTCGCAAGTGAGCGCCTGCTAGCCGCATTCTCCTCTCCTTCGACTACAATAAATGCGTCCAGATAATCCACTAAGCGATATGCTGCAAGTAACATTCCAAGAAGGAATAAAGTGAAAGACCACTCAATAGCGTTGTCAGCGATTGAAGAATCCCATACTGGTTCTGAGTTGTTTTGCAACCAAGACATCATTTCTGAGAAGATGAGGAATCCCATCATCCAGCCGAGTGATTTTGGAGCAAGCAAGGTTTTGCCATCAATTCTCTCAGATTTCGAAATTAAATCCATAATTCTCGGAAATAGGAATCTTCTAGAGATAATTCCACCGAGGACAGAGATTACGATTAATCCAACTACTACGCCTATTGTGCCACCTGAAAATCCGAGAAGAATCTCGTCTCCAGCCATGAAATCATTCAGTATATCTGATGGAAATCCGGTGCTCTCAGCGGAGGTCTCTTCGCCATCTTGCATGGTTTTGCCGTTGACCAACCCCACATAAATCCCCCGTCGGTCCTATGGACCGAGTTGCGAGACGTTGAATACCCACTGCGATGTCGAGAACATGTTCCCATGGCGAGCAGCAATTCATCATCGGCCTCTGAGGAGGTTTATCGAGCCCGCAGAATACCCGCTATAGCGCTAATTTTACCACTTCTGCTTTCCGTAGCAGCTCCGATTGCAATGGTTACTCCAGTATCGGCTCAAGACGCCGAATCAGGCCTTGCTCCTGAGGATATATGGTCGGATGATTATGTCAACCAGATTTTCCCTTGGGCTCATGAATCAAATGATCAGTTACAATTTCGTTCCTACCATGATTATTTCTCGATGAAGGAAAGGATGCAATTCCTCGCTGACCGAAATCCATCCTTCCTAGAATTTCACGAAGGCCTCCTCGGTGGAGTAAATGCTAGAGGTGATGAAATGGCTTCCACCGAGTATGAAGGGTGGTACTACAACCACGCAAGCCCATGGATGAAAATTACCGCTAATGTTGGTGATGGGGAATACAATGAATTCAACGGCGACAACGGAAATTATGTCGATAGACCCGACATCATGCTTGTAGGAAACCACCATGCTCGGGAGTGGATGTCTTTCGAGGTACCAATGTTCTTTTTGGAACAGTTGACCTACTACTATGGTATGGCGGGCGTCGATAATGACGGTGATGGGCTAGTCGATGAAGATGGCTGGGATGGTATTGACAATGATGGTGATTGTCTAAGTTTGAATGCATCTGCTCAGGACTCAAATGGAGATGGAATTGCATGCGGCCCAGGAGATTTAGGTGTCGACGAAGATTTCTCTGAGCAGTTCATCACAGACATGGTCAATACCCGTGAGATATACTTGATTCCAATGTTGAACACAGACGGAGTAAGGTATGACATGGAGGAATACTGTGGTCCAACCGCTTGGGAGAATTGCTATCGTAGCGGTTGGAGAAAGAATCTACGAGACAATACCGTAACCGGTGTAACTCCTATTCCTGATATCGATGAAGAGGTTGATCCATCTTGTGATGGAGTAGATTTGAATCGAAATTACCAGTATGAATGGGGTGCTCCACTCGGAGCAACAGGTCCTCTATTCCCAGGTGCTTGTTACTCCTCAGGCCCGAATAATGACGTCTACAACGGGCCTGTAAATTACGAGGATAATGACGGTGACGGCCTCATCAATGAAGATCATGTTGATGGAAGTGATGATGATGCAGATGGCCAAATCGATGAAGATTGGCTTGGTGGCAACAGTGAGCCCGAGACTAAATTCATTCAGGACTTAACAGAAATGAATGATGATGACGGTGATGGTGCATCTGAATTCAAGGCCACTCTGACTTGGCATTCTTTCTCCGAATTGGTACTGTGGCCTTGGGGTCATTGCTCAAATTGTGATAACCCCGACCAAGACTATCTCGAATATCACGGATACGTAATGGGTGATATGACTGCATACGCACCCATGCAATCGTCTGACCTTTACCCAACAACAGGAGACTTCTGTGATTGGCACTATGGTGTACACAATTCCTATTGCTACACAATGGAAATTGGGATTGCATTCCATGAATACCCTGAGGATATTTCCCACATCGCAGTTCGAAATGTAGGAGTCCCATGGTACATGATTGAGATTGCCGATGATCCTCGCTACAGAGCAATTGTAGGCATAGAGAACACCACCAGTACTCAATGGGTAGACCCACCTACCGAAGTAATCGTTCCTTCTAGAGGAGACATCCCAATTGGTATGTGCCTCGACTCAACCTTCCCTTTCACTTCGGATATCAATCGTACTCACTTGATGTGGAGGCTAGTAGAACCAACTCGCCAACAGGATGACTTTGGTCCGACCGAGTGGGTTTCAGTTAGTTGGAGTAAGTCACCATTCATGGAAGAAGAAGAAAGTTGTATTTTACTCGATGGAAGTAATGGCAGTAGAATAGTAGCTCATGTTCCCTTNCCAGACACCTCGGTTGGTAAAATTCAGTACAAAGCAAAATTGGGAACTACAAATGGCGCATTCCCATTCACTTATCCTGACGCAGATACGGCGAATTATTACGAATTATCAATTCCTTATCGAGCACCATTTGGTTCAGGAATAATGGCATTGCTAATGTTCGCCTTCATCGCAACTATGGTATGGGGTGGACTTGGATTTACCCTGCGAGCAATGTTTGATGAAGAAGGCGGAGTGATTGGACTACCAGATGATCAGAGCCACCTTATCGAAGAGGAGGATGTCTGATGGCAGAAGGTGGCTCTGACGAGTTTAGTGGTCGCTTAGGTCTGATTTTCGCGACCATAGGTGCAGCAATTGGTACAGGGAATATCTGGCGTTTCCCAAGAATGGTCGGCGCTAATGGCGGAGGCTCTTTCCTAGTTCCTTGGTTGATTTTCCTATTCCTTTGGTCAGTTCCACTGATTATTGCTGAATTCGCTCTAGGAAAGAGGAGCCGAACAGGAACTGTTGGAACATTCCGAATTTTTGCTGGTAAGCGCTTCGCTTGGATGGGTCTATGGACAGCCTGGATTTCAACCGCTATTGGATTCTATTATGCAGTCGTAACAGGCTGGTGCATCAATTACTTCCAGACAGCAATCCGAGGAGGATTGGGGTCTGAGGTAGATACAGTTGAGGTGTGGAATTCATTCCTGCAGAATCCTATGGAAGTTGTATTCTTCCAATCAATCGCAGTAGCAATAACTATGCTAGCAATTTGGAAAGGTGCCAAGGCAATCGAAAAGGTCAATGTCAGTTTGATGATATCTCTTTTCGTACTACTATTTGCTGCATTATTCCTATCATTCGTGATGGATTTGGAAGATGGTAGTCTGGATGGTTTTGTCTACATGTTTAGCATTCAGCCGGAGTATCTCATGCAGCCTGAGACTTGGATTAACGGTCTGTCTCAATCCGCATGGTCATGTTCGGCTGGAATGGGTATGGCAATTACCTACTCTGTTTACATGAGAAAGGACGAGGATACAACTCTCAATGCTGCTACCATGTGTCTAGCCAACAATAGCATCTCAATCATCGCAGGTCTAACTGTGATGATGGCAGTATTCGCAGTAGTCGATGACCCACTGGCTGCGGTTAGTGGTGGAAGCAGTGCAATCACCTTCCTTGTACTTCCAGAAGTCTTTGCACAGGCTCCCGGTGGACCTGTGGTACAATTAGCAATGGTTACAATGTTCTTCCTAGCGTTGTCTTTCGCGGCTCTAACGTCGATGATCTCAACAGTCGAGCTTTGTGTCAGAAACTTCGTCGATCACGGCATCGAGAGACCTCAAGCGGTTGGATTCACTAGCCTTGCAATATTCTTCTTCGGATTACCAAGCGCTGCAACATGGATTTTAGTCGACGATTCAACTGGTGTTGCTTTCCCTCAGTTCCTAGAGGTACAAGACCACATCTGGGGATATGGCCTAATGTTCAGCGGTCTTTTCATCGCTTACTCAATATGGAAGTACGGCTGGAATCGCTATCGTGTATGGCAAGAGGAGAATGATATCACTGGCTTCTCTCTCCAAGATTACCTAGACAATGGTGTATCTTCTTTCCGAGATGATTTCATCAATACAGGAGACAACGATTGGTGGATTGGAAAGTGGTGGGATTACATCATGTATCTTGGATTCCCAATAATGTTCAGCGTCTTGATTCTTTCATACTTTGCAGATATGTTAGCAAATGTAGACAATCCATGGGATCCAACAAACGCAAATGGAATATCCATAATCTTGCTATTTTGGGGAGTAACCGCTGGCTTATTCATCGGACTAAACCGATTTATCATAATCAATCGAATTGTTCCAACTACAGGTAATCCTTGGCCATTGGCTGTGCTATCAGGTAATTTCACATTGGAACCAAGACCACTTTACAGGAACGTTCCAGAGGGCGCAGAAGTTCCAATCGATACCTTACCTGGCGGTGATGACCCGTTCATTGTAGAGGTAGGAGAAGCCCTACCGGAATCATTCGTTGATGACTACGGTGAGACTAGACCACATACTGGATCGGTAATAGAGGCCGACATTGGTTATTCTTATGACCAAGCGTGAGGGAATAGTTTGCTTGTTAGTGAGGACTATCCTTGGTCCAAATTGATAGGTGAGTATCTCTACTACTGCGCAGTAGGTTGCATTAACGTTGCAATATTTTTTGCAATGTATTGGGTTTTGTATGACGTAAATCTACACGCAACTTACAGAGCTGGCAGCGCTTGGGCATTAGCTTACTTACTCAGCACTATACAATCTCATTTCCTTCACCGCTGGTTGACTTTCGAATCTGCCTCAGATTACAAAAAGAGTCTAGTGATAATGGTCCTAATCTACAGTGTATTCCTTGCGATTTCGACATTTAGTCAAGCCTACTTTGCAGATACTTTGGGCTACAACCACTGGTTGGTTTGGGCGGCCAATACCACTGCATTCGGTTTCCTATCTTTCCTTAGTTTGCGAATCTATGCATTTCCCTTATCGGATGGTCGCGTGAGCCGTGCGGAACGGCTCGAAACCTTCCGTGAGAGCCGTAGGGCTTGAAGAATGAATGATGACCCCTGCGTGATATGACTCAGGGGGTTCGAGGCACTCGGGATTTCTATCCCGAGGATATGCGGCTTCGAAATTGGCTCTTTGAGCGCTTCCACTCAGCCGCCCGCTCTCACGGATTTGAGGAGTATGATGCTCCGGTTCTAGAAAGCGAAGAGTTGTACACTCGAAAGGCCGGAGAAGAGATTGTCGGACAACTATACAATTTCGAAGATAAGGGTGGAAGAAGAGTCGCGCTCCGGCCGGAAATGACTCCTTCCTTAGCCCGAATGGTAATGGCTAGAGCAGGTGGTCTTGCGCTACCAATCAAGTGGTATTCAATCCCACAATGTTGGAGATATGAAAGAACCCAGCGAGGCAGGGGTCGCGAACATTACCAATGGAATGTCGACATTTGGGGAATGAATGGAATAGAGGCCGATGCAGAGTTGCTTTCGGTTCTCGTACAATTTTTCGATTCCGTCGGCCTCAGTTCAGAGGATTTAGTCATCCGAATTAGCAGTCGCAAAGTACTCGAAGAGGTTCTAGGTTCTCTTGGCTTAGAAGGGGAGATATTCGCACAAACATGCGTAGTAGTCGATAAAATGGATAAATTACCTGAAGATGTAGTCGAGGCGCAATTAAGCGATTTAGGACTATCATCCGAGTCTATTTCGACCATACGGTCTGTACTTGGAATTACAGATATGCAATCCCTTTCATCCGCTCTTTCCTCTGACAGTGAGGCATTAATCGAGTTGCAATCTTTGTTTTCTTTGTGTGATTCTTACGGAATTTCAGATTGGGTATCTTTCGATGCTTCGGTTGTACGAGGTCTCGCTTACTACACCGGCCCTGTGTTCGAGGCACACGATAGAGCAGGAAACCTACGCGCAATTTGTGGAGGTGGACGCTATGACAAACTCATCGGCACCTTGGGTGGGAATGATTTGCCAGCCACCGGTTTTGGCTTCGGTGACATGGTGATCATGGAGCTTCTAGCCGACAAGGGATTAGTCCCTGAATTATCTAATGGAGTAGGTGATGTTGTATTTGGCATGGGAACTGAACTTCGTGGTGCAGCCATGCAGGTTGCCGCGAAACTACGTTCTGCTGGTCGAACTGTAGATCTTGTTCTTGAAAATAAGAAGATGAAGTGGGTATTCAAGCATGCAGAACGTTGTGGTGCTACTCGATTAGTCATGGTAATGCCCGACGAATGGGCAGAAGGTAAAGTTCGCATCAAGAACCTAGATTCTGGTGAGGAATCTACGGTAGCAATGGATAATTTGTGAAGATTATTCTTCACGTCGTGAACTTGCAATTGCAGCCATTGCTAGTGCGCCAAGGCCTGCTGCTAGTCCGAATCCAGGAAGGCTGTCTCCCACTGCGCCACCAAGAAGTCCACCATCGTCATCGCCATCTCCTGGTCCTGTTTCTGTCAAGTTGACAACCGGGAAATTAGCCTGAACAGTGTAATTATCCGGATTGTCAGAGTAATAGAATCTAAACCATCCGCCACACAAGAAAATCGCACAGGTTAGCGAAGAATACCCTGGTTTTGAGAATTCAATTTGAATGGCGGGTTCTTCTCCAGACTTATTCCAAGAGGTCATGTTGTTTGCAACTGGAATTTCCCATCTCAGATTTTCATCCGCATCACTACCTCCGATTTGAGGAAACTCCTCCTTAGCGACAGGAGTGGTCCCTTTGAACAGGGTCAGAGTTAGGTCTTGGCATTCCTGAGTGTCGCTACAGTCAGTGTGTTGTATTTGGAACTCAAGTTCGATTACTATCGATGAATTAGCATCAAGATACATATTTTCTTTGAATGTCTCACCTGATTGAATTCGGCAAGTAAAGTCGACATCGACTTGCTCTCCATTCCCTGTAAACTCCTTCTCGCCATATCCATCTTGGGATGAGCCATCATTTCCTTCTTCGTCGAAATGAGTCCAACATTGATCCATTTGACTAGTTCCCCAAAAATGCATGTGAGGGTTGTCCACGGACGGTTGTTTCGGGTCGGTGGTTTGTGCGCTTGCTGGTGCGGCCACACTACTACTCAACATTACGAGAACGAGGCACAAAGCCTGCAGTCTACGACCAGCCATCATGACCGACCGTCTCAGTATGTCCGGTTTGAGGCTTTGCCCGATTTGATACTCTCGCGCGCGAGAAGGTATGGGTTGCTAAATCCTCAATCAAATCGCTGAAGGTTTCCACCATCGCGATTTCCACCATGTCTAGCAATATTCAGTGCGTCACCCAAAGAATCTGCGCTCATCATCTCCCGATCGAGTCGCTCCGAAGCAACTCCGGTAATGATTGACATTACCTTGATTGTGTCACCAAATGCTGGGTCCTGACGTGCTCCGAAGATAACATTCGCATCGGGAGACAGCCTCGCAGTCATCAAGTCACAAACTTGGTTTGCCTGTTCGAGAGTCATGTACGGCCCACCTGTAACATGAATCAATGCTCCAGTAGCCCCATCGATTTCGATATCGAGTAATGGGTGGTTCAGAGCCTCATGGACCACATCTTCTGGACCTTGTTCGCTCTCTCCGTAAAGCATCATAGTTACTCCACCATTCTTCATGATGGCTCTAACGTCTGCAAAGTCCAGGTTGATTAGACTTGGAAGAGTAATTGTCTCAACAATTCCCTTGACTATTTCTGCAATCAATTGGTCCATGATTGAGAAAGCCTCGTCGAGAGGAAGATTTGGAACGTAATGCAATAATCTATTGTTATCCAAAACTAGAACCGCATCTGCAGCTTTTCGGAGTAGGTCGAGTCCTTCCAGAGCTCTTTGCATTCTCATTCGGCGCTCTACTGAGAAAGGAGTTGTAACAATTGCAACAACAAGAGCACCGGAACGCTTGGCTTCTTCTGCTACTATTGGAGCGATACCAGTACCTGTCCCTCCACCAAGTCCAGCGGTTACGAATACCAAATCAGCACCGCTGACAATTCGTGTAATGACGTCTCTTCCGGCTTCCGCGCATCTACGTCCAGTAATCGGATCTCCGCCGGCACCAAGGCCTCGAGTAATGTGTCGGCCAACAAGCAACTTTTGTTGGGCTCGAGTGTGATCTAGATGTTGTTTATCGGTGTTGATTGCGACAGTTATCGCGCCCTCAACTCCGATGTGAGTGATTCGATTCATGGTATTGTTTCCAGAACCTCCGCAACCGCATACCAATATGCGAGGATCTGGCGGTCCAAACGACTCCAATTCGCGGTCTGTTAAGGCGGTAGGAATTCTCTCCGCAGCATTAGCAGCAGAAGCACCACCCAAACCGGTCGCAGCGTTATCCACCATTCTATGCCCCCTGTGCATCCCAAGGGCTTGACGCCCTACGTCATCACAGTGCAATTTCTAGCCTTCTTAACCCTTGAGGGCGTAGAGAGGGTCGAGAATGCGTTTATCGGAGTCTAGATGTTTGGCCGGAAAGCCTCCGGAAAGCGAGATAAACAAGAGGTCGCCCGAACAGACCGTACCGCGCTTAGCTCAGTTGGCTAGAGCACCTGACTGTAGACTGGAAACACATTGGTTGTAGGCAGCCATCAGGGGGTCCCCGGTTCAAGTCCGGGAGCGCGGACCAATGTTAATCAAAACAATCTAAATTGGGGAATATAGAATCCTATATCCCCACCACCCGTAAGATTATATGCTCCGCAAATTTGTTCTGAAAAACATGTCATTAGCACCAACCGACTACGACTATGGAACTGAATCAAACTACTCCTTTGCGGCCTCAGTGACCTGCAAAGATGAAGAAACGCAGAAGATGTTTGTAGAAGGATACGGCCATATGCTGAACTACAATCATGAACAAGCAATTGCTTGCTTCAGCAATTGCACAGAATTAGACCCTAATTGTGCGATGGCATGGTGGGGAATTGCATATTGTCTTTCTTCAAGTTACAACTGGACTGCGGGGCTAGGTCCGGGTTATGATGCAATTCAACAGGCTATTTCGCTTAAAGATGGATGCAGTGAGTTAGAGCAAGACCTGATCATGGCTCTTTCGAAGAGGCACACGAAGGAGGCGCGAGACAATGCAAACCCTGCGGCCTTGAACATGGGTAACTCACCAGAACTCAATCAAGCATTTGCGGATGCTATGGCACCATTGTATGAAAAGTACAGCGGAAACCTCGATGTTACCGCCATATATGTTGAAGCACTGATGAATCTAAATCCATGGACACTATGGAACAAAGATGCTTCAACTGGAGAAATAACGCCTGTTGATGATAGCACATTGATGCTGATTAAGATCATGGAAGATGCATTCGAAAGCAGTGACGAAGCCAAGGTTCACCCTGCACTCTGTCACTTGTACTGCCACGCTTTGGAACTTTCACCGTTCCCAGAAAGAGCCCTTCCGGCAGCCGATGTTCTTCGAACACTGATGCCTGGATGTGGACACTTGGTACACATGCCGTCTCACATTGATGCATGGGTTGGCCAATGGAAAGAAGCAATGGACTGTAACATTGCTGCAGTCGAGGCTGACGATCGCTACGTTGAACTCACTGGTAATGAATCACAATTCTACAAATTCTACCGCATGCACAACCATCACTTTGTGGTCTGGTGTGCTATGTTCGAAGGGCAATACGAGACTGCAATGAAGTATGCAAGAAAAGCTGCAGCTACCTTGCCAGCAGGTGACGAAAACCACGGTGTCCGATTTATGCTAGCAGGCGTCATTCCAATGGGAGCAATTTTCCTTGAATCCTATGTGACGATGCCTTGGCACGTTATGATTCGATTTGGTAAGTGGGATGAAATACTGGCTGAACCAATGCAAACAGAGAAAGATGCATTCCCGGCAACCATTGCAACACAGCACTATGCTCGTGGTGTAGCCTATGCATCGAAGGGAATGGTTCCTGAGGCAGAAGCAGAACAAGTACTGTTCAAAGAAGCCCTAACAAATCCAGCATTGGCTGGGCGACTAATGCATAACAATTTGATGTATCAAGATCCATCTGAGGGTCCTTCAATTCTCAATGTGAATGCAGCCATTCTTGAGGCTGAGATCGAGTACCGTCGCCAGTTCCTCGCAAAGGCAAATGGTGAGGACTATGATTTCACAGCAGCCTTCGATGAGTTGCGACGAGGTGTCGATCTCTCTCTCAATCTTGCTTACAATGAGCCATGGGGACAGATGCAACCTGTTCGTCACATTCTCGGTGCATTGCTCTTTGAGCAAGGACACATCGAAGAAGCGGAAGAAGTGTATCGAGCAGATATCAAACTCTGGAAGAACAACATGTGGGGCCTACTCGGTCTGAAGCTCTGTCTTGAAGCCCGTGGTGATGCTCCTGAAGAACTTGCAGAAGTTACTGCGCTCTTCAACGAACGCAGTTCACGAGCGGACATTGTTCCAGCCAAGACATGTTTCTGTGCACAAGATGCATTGGATGAGAGTTGTTGCTGAGAAATTAGAATACGTTGAAATTAGAATCTAATTTCTGTGTAATTGATTCACAATCTTCTACGACTACGAACATAGTATTGTCAGAAGTGTAAATCAACAATTTGTCTTCAGAGTCTATCTCTTGATAGGCACAAATTGCATCCATTCTAATTCTCGTCATTCCCATTTCAGTCAAGGCCTTGATCCAGTTGGTCTTCATGGCCGCCGCCGACACCCAGCCCTATTTGATTCAAACGGTTGGTTGGTAGAATACCTCCAGAGAGAATTGTTTTTCGTAGATATTGGAAACTTGTCAGAATTTTTTTTGTAGATTAGGCTCATAAAGGGGAGTCAGGTCGGCGGGATGCTTGGAGGGACAATGATGGGAGTCATGAAGCACCTAGGTTCGGTCTGGAAACAGCCTAAGCAAAACATCCCAGCAGCAACTCGCCGTGAGAGAATGGCTGGATGGAGGCGCGAGCCAGTTTTCCAGCGAATTGAGCGCCCAACTCGCTTAGATGCGGCTCGCCGTGTTGGTTACAGAGCAAAGCAGGGAATTACCGTAGTGCGCACACGTGTAAGGCGTGGTGGGCTACGAAAGGGTAAGATTCACATGAAGAG
>FUFK010040487.1_pt1 | contig 36641 bp, 48 predicted proteins | sample 1021851 | NCBI WGS metagenome assembly FUFK01 (sample SAMEA51879418, study PRJEB19060) | metagenome | reverse complement strand
TGGTCTAGGATCACATCGAACAGGCACACCGACGAACCACTATGGCGGTGGCGGAGGTGGTGGCGGAATTGGCGGCGCTGGTTCTAATGCGGGCTACAATGATCCTGGAGCTGGTGGCTCTGGTGGAGCTGGTACACCTTCTCAAATCTCAGGAGTTAATATGGACCGTGGCGGTGGCGGCGGTGGAGCCATTAGCGGTAGTGGCGGTTCAGGAGGCGGAGGTGCTGGTGCAGCAGGTTCTACTTCAACTGCTGGAAATGGAACTGACAATAAAGGCGGCGGTGGAGGCGGCGGTCGAAGCGGATCATATACCAATGCTGCTGGAGCAGGTGGATCTGGTTTAGTTGTCATAAGATACAAATACCAAAACTAATGTCATGGCAGAAATTCGTATTCGTAATCAAGGNAAGATTACTGTTCAAGATGCTGATAGTTCTAACGAAGTATCTTTACAAGCACCAAGCACAGTAGCATCAAACACAGAATTTACATTACCAAGCACAAGCGGATCAGCTAACAATATTATCACAACAAACGCTTCTGGTGTTTTGTCTATAACAGACATAAACACTCTATTAACATCTGACATAGCTTGGCAATCTACTGTTCAATACAACAATATAACTTTGGAATCTGGTAAAGGGTATTTTATAAATACTACTCTTGGACCTACGACAATGACTTTACCATCAAGTCCTAGTGCAGGTGATTTTGTTGCATTAAAAGATTACGCAGGAACTTTTGGTACNAATGCACTTACAATTGATAGAAACGGGTCAAATATTCAAGGGGCTGCAGTCAATTCAAAACTAGAAACAAATCGTGCATCTGTCGTTTTAATTTATGTTGATAGCACTAAGGGCTGGTTATACACTGTAGAAAATAATGTAGGTGATTTAAGACCTCCTTACGTTAGTGCCACAGGAGGAACCATTACAACTTCTGGTGATTTTAAAATACATACCTTTACAGGAGATGGAACTTTCACAGTTACCAATGCAGGTGGTGCCTCTGGTTCAAACACTGTAGATTATCTTGTCGTTGCGGGTGGCGGCGGATCAGGTGGCGGTGGTGGAGGTGCTGGTGGATATAGAGAATCTTTTCCTAATCCTGCAACTGGAGGTCTTTCTGTATCAGAACAGGCATATCCAATACAAGTGGGTGCAGGTGGAACTGCTGGAGCTCCTAATGCTGGTGCTAATGCTGCTGGCGATGGAACAAATTCAATTTTTAGTACAATTACATCAACTGGTGGAGGTAAAGGCGGTAAAGAAATTACGAATGGCAGTAATGGTGGATCTGGCGGCGGTGCAAGCGGACCAGGCACATCAGGTGGGTCAGGTAATACTCCTCCAGTAAGTCCTTCACAAGGTAATAATGGTGGCACAGGTACCTCACCGACACCTCAAGCGACAAGTGGAGGTGGAGGTGGCGCTAGTCAAGCTGGTGGTAATGGATCAAACCCTACAGGTGGAGGTGGTGCTGGTGGTAATGGCACTGCTAGTACAATAACAGGTTCTTCAGTCACACGAGCAGGCGGTGGCGGCGGTGGTTCTCGTTACTCAAATAGCCCTACTCAACCACCTTATGCACCAGTTCAAGCTTCAGGTGGCTCTGGAGGTGGCGGTGCTGGTGGTTACGGTGTCACTCAAGGCTCACCGACACCTCAAGCAACACAAAACGGCAGTAACGGAACAGCAAATACTGGAGGTGGCGCTGGAGGTGCATCTATGGGAAATAGTGCTCCAGGCGGTGCTGGTGGAGATGGCGTTGTAATTATTCGCTACAAGTATCAAAATTAATATGGTAAAAAAGTTTTATGTCTGAAATAAAAGTTAATAGTACGGGTGAAGTAAAATTATTTGACTCTGATAATTCTAATTATGTATCTATAAAATCTCCAGCAACAGTTGGTTCAAATCAAACATTTGTATTACCTGATGCTGACGGTAGTGCAAACAATGCACTTAAAACAGATGGCTCTGGTAATTTAGGTTTTGTTGATGTTACTACATTAGTAACACAAGGTATTGAATGGCAATCAACACTTAAAACATCTAACTTTACAGCAGTAAGCGGTGAAGGATATTTTTGTAATACATCTGGTGGAGCTTTTACAGCAACATTACCAGCAAGTCCTAGCGCAGGAGCTATTGTTGCCTTTAAAGATTATGCTCCTTCTTTTGCTACACACAATTTAACAATAGGTCGAAATAGTTCTAACATTCAAGGCAGTGCAAACGATTCATCACTTAGCACAAACAGAGCGAGTGTTGTCCTTGTTTACATAGATTCTACAAAAGGATGGCTGTATGTGCAAGAATCTAATGTTGGTGACCTTCAAGATAAAGAATATGTCACTGCAACTGGTGGTACAATAACAACTGATGGAGATTACAAAATTCACAAATTTACAGGTGATGGAACTTTTACAGTTTCTAATGCAGGTAATTCTGCAGGTAGTAATACTGTATCATATGTTGTCGTAGCTGCAGGTGGAGGCGGAGGCGTTTCTGGTGGCGGAGCTGGAGGTTTTAGAGAAGGCGCTGTTCCTTCAGATCCTTACTATCCAAATAGATCACCTTTAGCGGCGACAAGTGGTTTAACAGTGCCAGCAACCGCATATCCTATAACAATAGGTGCTGGTGGTGCTGGTATAGCACCCAGAAGTACAACAATACCGACTGGATCTTCTGTTGGCGGTGGGGGATCGACTTTTTCATCAATAACATCAACAGGAGGTGGTGGAGGAGCAAATGACAATCCTGGTGGAGGTGGACTACCTGGCGGTTCAAATGGACCTGGAGGAGGACACGGCGGTTCTGGAGGTTCTGGTGGAGGCATGTCAAATTCAACACCAAATGGACAAGGTGCAGGTAATGCACCGCCTGTATCACCACCTCAAGGTAATCCTGGTGGACCAGCTCCTGGCGCAGACACACCTGGCCCTCACGGTGGCGGAGGTGCAGGAGAAGCAGGAGACACTGATGGAACAGCATTTGGTGGCGATGGCGTGACTACTAATATAACAGGATCAGCAGTTACTTACGCTGGAGGAGGTGGAGGTGGACAAGCACCTTATGTTCCTCGAGCAGCTGGGGGCGGCGGATCAGGTGGCGGCACACCTGGTGGTAGTCATCCAAACGGAACAGGTAGTAATGGTTTAGCAAATTTAGGCGGAGGTGCTGGGGGTGGATCAAACGCACCTGGTGGTAATGATGGCGGTGGAGGAACTGGAGGTTCTGGTGTTGTTATTATAAGATATAAATATCAAAATTAATGTTTTATAAAAAAGATTTTTAATATAATATAAGGAGATAGTTATGGCATATTTTGCAAAAATAGGAATAAATTCAAAAGTTATTGGCGTGCATGCTGTAGATAATAAAGATTTATTAAATGCAGATGGCGTTGAAGATGAAACAGTTGGTAAACAATTTTTAGAACGTATTCATGGATGGCCTTTATGGGTACAAACTTCTTATAATACAAGAGGCGGTAAACACTATAAAGAAGACAATACTGAATCTGATGATCAATCAAAAGCATTTAGAAAAAATTATGCAGGTATTGGTTGGACATGGGACGAAGATCGTGATGCATTTTATCCACCAAAACCATATGCGTCGTGGGTTTTAAATGAAACAACATGTTTATGGGATCCACCAGTTGCACGGCCAAGTGTTGAAACTTATGGTTCTGGTGAGAATACTAAAGACTATGCTATAGCTTGGGATGAAACAAACACTCGTTGGGTTGCTACAGATCAAGAAGATCCTGTTGGTAATTTTAGATGGGATGCTAGTGCTTCAGCTTGGGTTGCCCTATAATAGATGCATAAAAAAGTTCTCTCTGAACAATTTGTAATTACACATAAAGTAGCTGACATACTTAAATTTGATAGACAAAAAATAATTAGCGATACTGTAAAAAATTATTTTTTTAATAAAAGAATAGAAAAAGAAGAATGGTATGAACAGTTTAATTACTGTGAAACAGATGATTTGCAAAGTTTAGCTTGGATGCATGATTACATTAGAGACCATTACAAAGTAGAGTATAATCACACACCTATTATTGTTAGAAGACACGGAATAGTTTTAGAAAACAATTCGTCGTTAGGTTCTCATCACCACATTGATGAATGGGATCTTGAGGGGTCGCCTGAAATATCTGTACTATGGTGTTTAGAGGATAGAGAAGAAAAAAGCAGTGTTTTTTTTGAATATGAATTTGGTAGAAATAAAAAACTAAGATACAGCCTACCTCTTGAAAAAGATAAATTAGTGATATTCCCATCCTACATAAGNCATAAAATTAGTAAAAATAAAAATAAAGACCCAATAGTAGCNCTTTCATTTCAGTTCCAATTATTGTAAAATAATGCTAACAAGAGGATATCATGACTATTGAACTTGATGGTGTTAATAATACTTTAAAAACAGATAAGATTGAGCCACAATCAGGCACTACTCTCACCGTTGGGGCATCAGGTGATACCATTGCCTTAGCCTCTGGAGCCACAGCCACTGGCTTTGGTAGAACAGGTGCGGTCGATTGGCAAACAACAAAGAAAACAGGAGATTTTACAGCAGCTACAACAGAGGGTTATTTTGTTGATACCTCTAGTGGAGCTGTTACAGCTACTTTACCCTCTTCACCATCAGCAGGAGCTATCGTAGGTTTTAAAGATTATACAGGAACTTTTGGTACAAACGCTTTAACAATTGCAAGAAATGGATCTAATATACAAGGAAATGCTAATGATTCAAAAATATCAACAAACAGAGCATCTGTTATTATGGTCTATATTGATTCTACAGAAGGATGGGTTTTCACTGTGGAATCTAATGTTGCTGATTTACAAGATAAAGAATACGTAACCGCTTCAGGTGGCACAGAAACAACTTCGGGAGATTACAAAATTCATACATTTACAGGCGATGGGACATTTACAGTCTCAGCTGCAGGAAACTCTGCTGGTTCTAACACAGTCGACTACATGGTAGTTGCAGGTGGTGGTGGTGGCGGAGGATCAACGCAACCTGGCGGCGGCGGAGGCGGCGGAGGCGGCGGAGGATGGCGAGCATCTTCTGGAACAGCTTCTGGTTCTTACACTGCAGGTCCAGGTCCTTTAACAAGTCCTGTATCAGCTTTACCAGTATCAGCTCAAGCATATCCAATAGCAGTTGGTGCTGGTGGCACTGGAGCTGTAGGCGCAGGTCCAGGACCTTCACCAACAGTGGCTACTAATGGTGCTGTATCAACTTTTTCAACTGTAACATCTGCAGGTGGTGGAGGCGGTGGTCATCCTAATAGTCCACAACAAGCAGGTTTACCAGGTGGTTCAGGTGGTGGCTCAAGTTGGGANACAAGAACAGGTGGAACAGGAAATACTCCCCCCGTTACTCCCCCTCAAGGTAATNACGGTGGNACAGGAACTATTGCTCCTACTTATCAAGGTGGACCAGGNGGTGGAGCAGTTGGAGCTGGAACAGCTTTAGATCCATCTACAGGTAATGAAGGACAATCTGGNGGTGCAGGTGCTGTTTCTCATATATCAGGCTCACCAGTAGGTTATGCTGGAGGNGGCGGAGGNGGTGGCACTAATAATCCAAATGGTGCTGCTGGCGGNGCTGCTTCTCCNGATGGTAGTGGTGGTGCTGGTGGTCCTTCNGTACCTTCTGCTGGTCCAGGTAGATATGGTTCTNATGGAGTTACTAACAGAGGTGGAGGAGCTGGCGGAGGNGCTAGTGGTCCTGCCCCTGATAATTCTAATGGNGGNGCTGGTGGTAAAGGCGTTGTAATAATTAGATACAAATACCAAAACTAGTTTGCATCTCTTTTNAAAAAGAGATATAAGATAAAATAAGAAAGATGGAATTAGAAAATTATTACTGGTGTTTTCGAGGTGCTATACCAAATAGAATATGTGATGATATTGTTGAATATGGTAAGGCATTAAAAGAAGAAACAGGTGTAACTTACGGTTATGATCCTGATAACATGACACCAAACCAACAAAAAAAATTAGAACAAAAAAGAAAATCAAATGTTGTATGGATGAATCCGCAATGGATTTATCGTGAACTACATCCTTTAGTACATCAAGCTAATGTTAACGCTGGTTGGAATTATCACTGGGATTGGTCTGAATCTTGTCAATTTACAAAATATGATGGTAGTAAAAAACAACATTACGATTGGCATACTGATGCAGGATTAAGAATGAATCAGAATGGAAAAATAAGAAAATTATCTATGACAGTAGCTTTAGTAGACGGTAGTGATTACGAGGGTGGTGAATTTGAGATTAATATGAGCACACCTGAAAAAGAAAATATTCATGTTGTGAAAGAATCAAAAATAAAAGGTTCTGTTGTGATATTCCCATCTTTTGTTTGGCATAGAGTTAAGCCTGTCACTGGAGGCACAAGGTATTCATTAGTTAATTGGCATCAAGGTTGGCCGTTTGTATAAAAGGAGTAATTATGAGTTTTGAAAAAGATAAATATGAAGTTGTAAAAAAAGCAATATCTAAAGAATTAGCTAGTTTTTGTTATGCTTATTTTTTAAACAAAAGACAAGTAGCAAAGTATTTAAAAGACACTCGTTACATTTCGCCTTTTGATGACACTTGGGGAACATGGGAGGATAATCAAATACCAGATACCTATTCTCATTACGCAGATCTTGTTATGGAAACATTAATGGTTAGAGTAAGACCTAAAATGATGGAAGTAACTAATATGAATTTAGTACCCACTTATACTTATGCAAGGATATATAAATATGGTGATATTTTACATAGACATAAAGATAGACCATCTTGTGAAATATCTTGTACGCTTAACCTTGGTGGTGACGAATGGCCTATTTTTTTAGATCCAAGTGAAGGAGAAGGTAATAAAGGTAGAAAGGTTATATTAAAACCTGGTGATATGCTTGTTTACAGTGGATGTGATTTAGAACATTGGCGTGATGCTTTTGAAGGTCAAGATTGTGGTCAAGTTTTTTTACACTACAATAACAAAGCTGGACAATTTCAAGAAAACAATGCTTTTGATGGTAGACCCATGCTTGGATTACCTGCCTATTATAAAAAAGCACAGTAGACTAAATCACTTTTTATAGTTAAAATACCAATATGGCATTTGGTATTTCAGGTTTTTCAGAATCACCATTTTCGACGCTTAGTGGACAAAGTGCATTAGTCGCAGTATCTGGTTTAGGGGCAAGCACAGCGCTTGGATCTACAACTATTGGNCTAAANCCTACAATNACNGGATTTGGATTAACAGTTAGTCTTGGTTCACCTGCCGTTCAAGGTGCAGTAAATGTAACAGGTCAATCAATGACAACCGCTGTTGGTGGTGTAGGTATAAGCGCAGGTCATAAAATAGAACCTGCTGGTCAAGGATTAACGACGGCTCTCGGATCAGTTGGTCTTGGTCCTGCTGTAACAGGATTTGGTTTAACATCAGCTCTTGGTACACCAGAGGTACAGGTAGATAGAATTGTTGAAACAGTAACTGGTCAAGCAATGACTACAGCTCTTGGATCTGTAACCATACAAGGAAAACCATTAGTCGTTGGTCAATCAATGTCCATGTCACTTGGTGGAACATCTACAATCGGTAATGCACTTGTAGAGCCTAACCCTCCTGTAACAACAGAAACACTTACAGTAAAAGTTATAAGCACAAGTGCTGGTAATAAATACGAAATAAATGGGGTACAACAACAACTTCTTACTCTTAAAGAAGGCAAAACATATATCTTTAATGGAAATGACTCTACAATGGCGTCACATCCAATATTTTTATCAACCACTTCAGATGGAAGACATAATTCTGGAAGCGTATATAATACTGGTGTTACTTATCAGATTAATGGATCTAATGTATCTGAGTCTGATTATTTATCTAATTATTCATCTGCAACAACAAGGTCGCTTACAATTACCGTAGCTGCAAGTGCACCTACTTTATACTATTACTGTCACTATCACTCTGGCATGGGTGGTCAAGCTAACACAGTCACCAACACAGATTACACAGGTCAATCAGGAAGTCTTGCAGTTGGGTCTGTATCTATAAAACTTGCTTCTACAGCATTACCTGCTGGACAATTTGCAATAGCTAATTTAGGTACAATATCGGTATTTAATAATGCCGTTGCCACACCTACTGGTTTATCAATGACCACGGCTCTTGGAACACCAGCAGTTTATGGGTGGCAAGAAGTAAATGATAGCGTAACATCAAGTTGGACAAATGTAGATGATAGTGCTACAATGGATTGGAAGGACGCAGCATAATGAGTACGTATTCGACAAGACTTAAAATTGAATTAATTGGCTCTGGAGAGCAGTCAAATTCATGGGGTAATACAACAAATAATAACTTTTCTCAGTCTATTGAACAATCTATAGCTGGTGTATACACAAAGAATTTAGGATCATCATCTAGCCCTGTAACGCTTACCACGAATGACGGACCACAAACACAAGCAAATAATGAAGCTAGACAAGCTGCAATAATATTTACAGGTCATTCATCAGATTTTATTATACAATTTCCTGCTGTAGAAAAACTATACTTTTTAAGAAACGCTAGTGCATCAAATAAGATTACTGCAAGATTAGGATCTTCAGGTAACACTTTTGTTATAAACCCAGATAGAAATGTATTTTTGTCTACAGATGGTACAAACTGGTTTGAAATACAAACACAAGGAAGTGATTGGTTAACAAAGACAGGAACCTATACAGCTTTTGCAGGTGATAAAATATTTGCAAATACAACTGGCGGTGCTTTCACGATTACTCTACCAGCATCTCCCAACGTAGGAGATGAAGTAAGATTTGTTGATTTAGCAAATCATTTTGATACAAATAATTTAACTGTAGGTCGTAACAGTGAAAAAATAGACGGAGCTACGTCAGACTTAACTGTTGCAACTGAAGGAGCAGCTTTTGCGTTGGTCTATTCGGGATCGACGTACGGATGGAAACTATTGGAGAAATAATATGGCTACATATGCATCTATTAGATACAAATTTTCTGGAGCAAATGTCTCTGGAGTTTTACAAGCATCAAACAATTTAAGTGACGTTGCAACTGCAGCTACAGGCAGAACAAATTTAGGAGTTGCCATTGGTTCAGATGTACAAGCTTTTATATCTGCAACTGCGGGTACAAATGCAAATGGTACTAGAACTGTAAGCACATCTGATCCTAGTGGCGGATCAAACGGTGATATTTGGTACAAATATTCTACATAATGATTCATGACAATAAATGTTAAAGATGGTGGTACTTTTAGAGAAGTAAATCAAGTTTACGTACACGACGGAACATCATTTACAAATAAATTAATTACTAACGTTTACGTTAAAGACGGTGGTGTATGGCGAAATGTATTCGTACTTTTTGCAACGCCCTCTACATTTACAACTAGTGATGGATCGTCAATCTCTGTCCCTGCAAATGCAAATGCAATTCACATACAATCTGCTGTAGGCGGTGGAGGTGGTGGTAACAGAGGTCAGGACTATGACAAACAAGGACAAGAACAAGGCGGTCCAAGTGGTGGTTCGGGTGCCTTTTTATCTGATGTTGTCTTTTCAATTACGGGTGGGGAAACTTTAACACCTTCTATCGGAGCTGCAGGTAGTGGTGGTTCAAATGCTTACACTGGTGGTGGCCCTGCTGGAGGTGGTAATACAACTTTATCTGGATCTACTACAGGTCCTATATTTACTTTAGCTGGAGGTGGTTCAGGTCAAGTATCTGGCGGCGGTGTTCAAGGCCCCATAACAACTTTAACAGGAGGATCTGCTGGTACAATAACACAAATAGCAACTAAATTAAGTACAGGGACAACTGTCGACGATATAAATATTGCTAGTGATTCATCATTTACTAACGGGCCAGTAGGTTCATTTAATCAATCAGGAAGCGGTGCAGCTGGACTAAATGGTATATCTTATTCAGGTGACAATGCTAACGGGCCAGGAGCCCTAGGTGCTGCTTCTTTTAGTGGCAACGTAGCTGGCGGTGCTGGCGGTGATGCAGGTAATGGAGGACCAGCTGAATCAAGTCAAATAGGAAAAACAGGTAGTCGTGGCTCTGGGGGAGGAGGAGGCGGCGTTGAACAAGCTGCTAACGGTGGTCCAGGCGGTGCTGGTGAAATAGTATTTAGATTTTTAAGGATAGCATAATGCCTTTAGCAAAATTAAACATAGCACCTGGTATAGATAAACAAGATACAGAATATGGTGCAGAAGGACGTTGGGTNGATTCTGACAATGTTAGATTTCATTATGGCTTACCACAAAANGTAGGTGGTTGGCTTAAACTTATTTCTGACACACTCATTGGCGTTGTAAGAGGCACACATGTGTGGACAGATCTTAACGGTGTAAGATACACGGCTCTCGGAACAGATAGAAAATTTTACGTATATTCTGAAGGCACAGCATATGATGTAACACCNCTAAGAAAAACAAGTTCTAGTGTAAGCAATCCTTTCACTACAAACGGTACAACAGTTGTTTCTGTAGCAGACACAGGACACAATGCAATACAAGGTGATTTTGTTACNTTTGATTCTTTTTCTGCAATTGATGGATTAGATATGAATGCAGAGTTTGAGATTACATCTATAACAGATGCAAATAATTACAAAGTNACACACACTAGTGCAGCTTCTGGATCAACATCTGGAGGTGGTGGCACTGGTAATATGAAATACCAAATTAATATTGGTACAGATCAATCAGCGTANGGTTATGGTTGGGGCACAGACGCATGGAACGTTGATGCCTGGAATACTCCGAGATCTACGTCAACAGTTACATTAGATGCAAGAAACTGGTCGTTTGATAATTTTGGTGAAGATTTAATTGCTACCGTGCATAAGGGACAAACATTTCTTTGGGATACTTCTAGTGGTACAGCGACAAGAGCCACGGTAATTTCAAATACTCCGTCAAGCTCAAGATTTAATTTAGTATCTATGCCTGACAGACATGTGTTTTTGTTTGGCACGGAGACAACAATTGGAAGTTCAACATCACAGGATGATTTATTTTTACGCTTTGCTTCACAAGAAACAACTAATGATTTTGTCCCAACAGCAACAAACACTGCTGGCTCATTTAGGATACAAGACGGATCAAAGATTGTGGCAGCAGTAAGATCACGTAATGCTGTTCTTGTGTGGACTGATACATCATTAAACGCACTACAATTTGTAGGCGCACCTTTTACTTTCTCACTTGTACAAATTGGTGCAAACTGTGGGGCTGTGGGTGTGCATGCTGCTGTTGATGTAAATGGTATAGCATATTGGATGTCNCAAAATGCTTTTTACCTTTATGATGGTGCAGTTAAAAAAATACCATGTAGTGTACAAGATTTTGTGTTTGAAGATTTTTCTATTACACAACAACCAGAAACATTTGCTGGTGTAAATTCAGAGTTTAACGAAGTAACTTGGTTCTATGCTTCTAATACATCTAATCAAATAGATAGATCTGTTACATATAATTATTTAGAAAGAACCTGGTATACATCTTCTTTAGCAAGAACAACTTGGACTGATTACGGTGTTTATCAAAGACCATATGCAACTAAATATGATCCTAGTGCTACTGCAACAACTCCAACAGTAAAGGGTTTGACCGCAGGCGCATCTACATTCTTTGAACATGAAGAAGGTGTAAATGATGATCAATCGGCAATGACAGCGTTTATTACGTCCGGTGACTTTGACATACAAGATGGACAACAAATTTTGTCGGTAAGCAGAGGCATACCTGATTTTAAAAACCAAGTAGGAACTGCTTCTCTAACCATGGGTTTTAAAACATATCCGTCAGAAACAGGGACTACAATAAGCAGAAATGTAACTACCACAACTAAATTTTTTGATTTACGTGGCAGAGGCAGACAAACTAATGTAAAAATAACAAGTGATACATTAGGTTCTGATTGGCGTTATGGTACGTTACGATTAGATATTAAACCAGATGGAGGCAGATAATGGCTAAAATTAATACAACAGTATTACCAACAGCAACAGAAGAGTATGAAGCGTTACAGTTTGATACGCTTATTCGTATTCTTGAACAAATAACACAACAGTTAAACTTTGGTTTTCAAGAAGATTTAAAAGAAGAAGCAACAAGAAGGACTTTCTTCCTTGGCTGATAATTTTATAAGTAGATCTGCTACAGGAACAGGTAGCGCTGCAGCTGTGTACACGGTGCCTACAGCTAATTTAGCATCAACACCACCTGTGCAACCAACTACTGCAGTAATAAAAGGCATACGTCTGTCTAATCAAACAGGCGGCGCTGTAACCACTACAGTGTCTGTTTTTGATAATAGTAATTCTGATCTTGAAATACCTTTATTTAAAGAAAGTCTTGCTGATGGCAGTGAAAAAGAAATTCTTACTGAGGCTGTGCCTTTTATTATGGAACAAGCGGATGCTATAAAAATTTTAGGAACTGGTGTAACAATACTAATTAGTATAATGGAGATTAAATAATGTCAGAAATAGGTAAAAAAGTACAAGACGCTGAAGTCGTAGGACATGAGATTGTCGATGGTAACAAAGTTCCAATACTAAAACCAGAGGTATGGCAAAAAATTTATTGTAGTAGTTGTGGTAATGAGGTTGATTCCGAAGAGGAAGCCTCTGGAAACTGCAGTAACTGCGGTAATCCTTGGGCTTCAACAAAAAAGAAGGATGTTACTATCCGTGTCGTCAAAATGCCTGACGTATTTGGATCTGGTGGAGAACTTTAACGGTTCTCACACTCACAATCTTCACAACGATGTTTTTCTGAATCGTTTAAATGTCTTTCAACATCTCTTTCGATAGCTAGTAGTCGTTCGTGATATTTGCTCACCTTATCTGCAAGGTAGGCAATGGCTTTGTTTATGTCTTCGTTTTCCATATTTTCTCCTGTGATTGTTAATTTTGGTGAGAACCTAATGTAAACATATTTTTCTGAACTTCAACAGAACTTTTTAAAATTGTTTTCTTGACAATTAGTGTGACTCAGAATAACCGACGTGCAAATACTCTATCTTTGTTACCCAACCTTTTGGTATTGCTATCGCACCACCACCGTGGTTATCGTCTTTATCGGTGCACCATGAGCGCATAATAACTATTTTTTCTTGATTATTTACAACCATGTATCCTACTTCTTGACACATAGCTAACGGAGCATTAAGTATATCTTTTATAGACAACCAACCTGTCTCTGTATCACGGGCGTCTAACCACGTGACACGGACCATGGGCACCTTTGTAATATCAAAACTCATTTATGTTGCATGATACTAGAAATTTGCCTATAATTACACGATTAATTAGGCTCATCTACAAGACTGGCCCCTTGCCTCATTATTAAAATGCATTTTAAGGAGATTAATGAAGAAACTAGCGCTACAACAAGGGGGCTTAGCTGATTTTCAAGACGCTGTCACCGCACTAAAAAATTTAGGACGTTTTGAAGACGACACTATTGCTCACGTTGCAACGGGAGAAACTATTATTCCCATGGAGGTTTTTGAAAAAAACCCAGAACTTCGTGATGAGGTATTTGCTTCAATGGCGAAGCTAGGTATTAATCCAGCAGAATATATCGTAGGAAGTAATTTAAATTCAATCAACCCTGTTACAGGACAGCCAGAGTTCTTTTTAAAAAAATTAGTTAAGAAACTAAAAAAAGCAGCTCCTGTCATTTTACCGATAGCGGCATCTTTTATTCCTGGTGCAGGTCCTTTATTAGTAGGAGCAGCAGGAACAGCTGGTGGATTGATAGGTGGACAAGATCCAAGACAAGCATTACTATCAGGTATCACAGCTGGTGGATTAGCTGGTCTTGCAAAAGGCTCACAAGCATTTAATTTAGGACAACAAGCTGGTGGTAGATCTTTAGGAAGTTCTATATTCAAAGGTATTCAAGAAGGTGGTTTAGGCACATTGTTTCAAGGAGCACAACTTGCACAACCAGGTAGCGGTAGTTATGCCCCTAGTCTTGAAGATGGTTTCAAAGGACCTGAAGTGACTAGTAAAGCAGCAAGAGAGATAGCCGAAGCTAATAAACTTGCTGAGAGTGCAACTGATCAAGGTTTTTTTGAAAAAGCAACAAACATATTTAGAGAGGATGGCGATCCAAACAAAGGGTTTAGTCAAAAAAGAATATTAGCTGGTTTATTTGGATTACAAGGTATAGCTCAGATAATGCCGAGCTTATTCGGTGGTGAGCAGGAGGGCGTAGCCTATGCTCCAGAATTATATGCAGGCGAGGGTATGTTTGATTCAATTACTAATGTAGCTTATGCTCCAGCTTATTCAGCTGGTTCAAACATAGTTCCAACTATGTTTAGTGCTAAAGGAGGCATTGTAAATTTAGCTGAAGGTGGTTTTCCTGAAGATGCTCCAAGAGCACGAGGCATGCTTCGTGGTCCAGGGACAGGAACTAGTGATGATATACCAGCGTTCTTGAGTAATGGTGAATTTGTTGTTACAGCTAAGGCTGTAAAAAATGCAGGAGGAGCAAGACCGATGTATGAAATGATGGAAAATTTAGAAAAAGGTGGTAAACTATCACCGGAATCAAGAGGTAAAAAATAATGTCAGAAACATATGTAAGACCGTCCCCGTATATAGAAGAGAGAAGTGAACAACTTCTTAAAACAGTATTTGGTGATCCTAATGCAGAGAGAAGACAGGGTGAGAGTTTAGAAGATTTTAATTTACGAAGGTTTGGTCGAGCAGGAGTTCCAAGGCAGATACCAGCGTTTGAAATCGCTGGTTTAACAGGTGATCAAACCGCTGCTTTTCAAAGAGCGCGTCAAGGCATAGGTCAATTTTTACCGTTCTTACAACAAGCTAGAGGCACGGTAGATCAGGGTGTTGCTACTGCTTTATCTGGATCTCCTTTAATTACACAAGGTGCAGCGTTAGCTGACACAGGTGCTTCTAGAATTGGATCAAGTGATATAGATGCATTTTTAAATCCATATCAAAGTTATGTTACCGATGAAATAAAAAGGCAGGGAGATATCATGAAAGCAAGAGCTGATAGTGATGCTACAAGAGCAGGTGCTTTCGGAGGATCAAGAGCTGAACTTGTTCAACAAAGTATTGATGATAATACACTACGTCAAATAGGTCTGTCTCAAAGACAAGGTTTTCAAGATGCATTAACAGCTGCTGAAAGAGAGAGAAGAAGACAACTGCAAGGCGGAATAGGAATCGGGACTCTCGGTTCACGGCTCGGTCAATTAGGTACACAAATTGGTAGTTTAGGCGCGGGTCAAGCAGGACTTGGTTTAGATTTCCAAAGAGGTAATTTAACAGACGTTCAATCTTTATTAGGTATAGGCGGATTACAACAACAATTACAACAAGCAGGAATAGACGCTGCAAGAAGAACAGCTGAGGCTCAAGAAATGGAGCCATTTACAAGACTTGGTTTTGCTAGTGATATTTTAACAGGACAACCATCTAGTTACTCAAGTATTACTTTCCAAGATCCTGCAGCGGCAGTTAATCCATTATCTCAAATAGCAGGACTTGGTATCGGTGCATTGGGACTAGCTAGATTGTTTAGAGATTAGTATGCATCCACTTAACAGAAGAATGTTTAGAGAGCCTATACGTGCACAAGCGGGCACGTATGTTCCTACAATAAATGACATTATGTCTTTTTATCAAGGTGGTTTTGATGATACAGGAACACCTCTTAACACAGAGGATTTTTTAAAAGCTTTAGAGGCTGCTAAGTTAGTAGGGGCAGAGGGATTATTTCCTAATCCAGGACAAGGGTTTAGCGCTGGGATTACTGGATTAGATTTTGGTGATAAGTTTTTTTCCGATAAAAAAGAAGATCAAATAAAAGCTATTGCAGAGCAATTAGGTGTGCCAATCGTAGCAAATCAAGCAAATATATTTGGAAAAAATTTNGATATAAGNGNCANGGGTAGCGGAGCAGTTCCACAAGGNGATGNNTNTCAAGCATTGATAGACCAAAGCATAGCTGAACAAGCAGCAGGAGACGCAGCTTTAGCGGCGACAGAAGCACAAACAAAAGCTCCAACCACACCAGCTGGTGCAGATGATGCTGGAATAACGGCTTTATCTGAAGCACCGAAAGAAGAAACAACAGATCAACCAGAGCAAGAATTAAGTTTAGCTGAAAAATTAGAAAAAGATAGTCAGAGTATTATAGATGTTTTTGATTCTATTAATTCAGAGGCAGGTGGTGAGGCATTTACTGAAGGATTTAAGAGTACAAACAAGGCACTTATATTTAATGCACTTAGAGCACTTAATGCAGGAAAAGAAGCCGGAGGACAGGCTCTTCAAGAGGCTCAAGATTTCACTAAAGGAGTTATAGCAAACATTGCTCCAAGTGAAGAAGCCATGAAAGAGTTTAATGATGCTTTTCAATCTTTAACAGGATTTAATTTGACTACAGAAGAGGGAGGCGTAGAAAGTTTTTCTCCTATTAAATCGGCGGCAGAAGCAGTGGCTCCATATATATCTGATGCAGCATCTGCAATTAAAGATACTTTTATAGAAAAAACTTTTGATGAAGAGGGTAACATCAACAACCCACTTGAGATAATCACAAATGAAATAAATAATATTTCAGATCAATTTAAAGCAGCGAGTGATAATATAGAAAGAAACAAAAGAGTTTTAGCCTCAGACTATTTATCGTTAAATGAAGCAGATCAAAAACTAAAAGAAGATCTTGAATCGAATCCTGAATTGGTAAATCAAATATTTATAGATGGTGCCGACAAAGTTAAAACTGCGATCAATAGCACTAAAGATGCTGTTAATAATGTTGTAGAAGATTTAAATGCGCCTCAAGCAGAAAAGAATGAAATCAAAAATCAAATGGATGAAGTTTCCAAGAACATGGATTTTATTCTAGATCAATATCAAAAAGGAGAAATAACAAAAGATAAGTTTGAAGACTTAATGAATGCAGAAAATGATAAACTTAATGATCTACAATCAAACCTTGAATCACAGTCAAGTTCAATTTCTACTGGAACAATAACGGAAGAAGACGCAGCAAAAACAGATGAAGTAGAAAAAGAAGAAGAAAAAGGAACAGGTGTAGATACTACAACAGGAGTTAAGACAGATACGACAGGAGCTAATATAGTTGATGGCACTACAACTGATAGCGGTGTCAGTGGAGCTATTGCTAGAGCACTAGAAGCATCAGGATTTAATCTTGGATATCAAAAAGATCCAGACTCTGATGCATTAAAAACTATATACTACGGATTACAGTTAATGATGACACCAGGTGAGCCGCTTGATGCTGCAGCTAAAGTTGCAAGTGATGCACTTAGAAATGAAATAAATGAAAAATATAAAACAAAAGCTCAACAACAAAAGTTTAGAGGAGAGATATTCAAAGTTCTCCTTGGCGGTGAAATAGATTTATTAAAAGAACAAATAAAAGCAGACGGTAAAGTTACCAAACAAAGCAAATATAATATAGGAAGTGTAAAAGAAAACGCTCCTACAATATTAAGCAGTATTACAAATAAAACAAATTTATCTTTTGATAGTGACGCTTTAGAAGATCCAAACACACTAGAGTCTTTGTATGTTACAAACATTTATAATAGAATGCAAACACAAGCCAATAGATTATACAACGCAGGTGAAGAGATTCCAAGTAACAATCAATTAGCATTAGATGCGATCGATTATGTTAACAATCAATTCTTGTTCCAGAAAAAAGAACCAGGAATGTTTGGTAAAATTTTAGGATTTATCGGTTTTGGTGACGATGAACAAAAAACAGAATTAGCTGGAGTCAAAACTTCTGGTTCAGGCACTGGTCAAAAGGTTACAAATCAGATGATTGATACTCTAGCAAAAGCAAATAATTTACCAAGAGATCAAATTATTGCATTACTTAAAGCGCAAAGACCTGATTTAGATTTTAGTGGAATAAGTTAATGGCTGAGCTTGACCTGTCAATAGTGGGGCTCGACAATACAACACCGCAAATTGGAGGAGTCGAACCAGAAGCTGGTGGTTTAGATTTATCAATCATAGGATTAGACAACATATCGCCTACGGCAGCTATACCATCAGAGCAAAGTGAATTTTCAAAAGGACTTGAAAGAAGTTTTAACAACGTCCAGGCGATCACAGGAGATTCTCTAGCCGTAATTGGTGAATTGATAAACAGTGATGATTTAGTTGGCTACGGTAAGTCTGTATCTTTAAAAAATAGACTAGAGGCAGCAGCCGTTGGCATGCCTGAAGTGGGTAAGATAGAGGATGTTACAAATGCAAATGATATTGCACCATGGGTAGCNAANCAANTNGGACAAGCAATTNCNTCTNTATTTCCTGGNGNANCNNCNGCNATTGCAACAAGNTTAGGTATGGGTTTAGTCGGNTTTTCTCCGGTAGGATTTGTTGGAAAATATTCTTTACCNGCTCATATCAGCTTATCTTACTAGTGCTTTTCTTGGGACTGGTGAAGCGTCTAGAGCACAAAAAGAACTTGCCGGTAATGAAGATTATTCTGATGCAGAACAAGCATTAAAAACTGGATTGCTTGCTGGAACTTTTGATATCGCCACAATTATCCCAATCCTACGACCATTAGAGCCGGCACTGAAAAGAATAGGTAAGAAAGAATCTGTTGATCAAATACAAAAAATATTTGATGTGGATAAAACAACAGCATCAAAAGTTTTTGACGGAATTATAAAAACGGGTGGAGCCGTAGCAACAGGTGTAACAATAGAAGGACTCACAGAGGCAGCACAAGAAAATATCTTTATTAAAGGAGCAGAACAATCCACAGGATTAAAAGTTCCAGAGGCAGAAGCAAAGAGCCGTATTATAAATGCAGGTATAGCAGGAGGTTTTGGTGGCGGTGTATACGTTGGTGCAAGTAACATCATTGGTCCATTATTAAATAGAACAGGAGACTCAGGTCTTAGAAGTTTTCCTGATAACTCAGGCACAGCTATAAAATATCCTAACTATGCAACATTTAAAAAAGAAGCGACACCAAAAGAACAAGAAAATATAAATACAGAAGCAGATTTTTTACGTGTAAGAGATGCAGAGATTAATATGTACGTGGATCGTCCAGCGCGGGACACGGTTCGTGAAGTTTATAGATTAGGGGGCAGACCTTATTCTTCTAATTATTATGGCAAAGGTCCTGCTATTGTAAAATTTTTTAAACCAATAAAAGATAAAGAATCAGGAGAACAGATACTTGTTCCTGATGCAATGAGTGTTCCTACATCTAGATATTACAAAATTAAAAAAGGTTTGGGTGAGTTTAAAGATAAGGTTTTAGATTTGACAGTTGCTAAATCTATTAGTGCAATAGATGATTTAGCAGCTAGATCAGATACCGCTAAAAAAATAAGACAGTCTCTTGCTTACTTTGATGATGGAGTCATCAGTAAAAGAGAGGCACAAGTAGCGACAATAGATGAACGCATCTTTTCTGAAATGGGTAGACACTCAGAAAAATTTCAAAAAGGAATTGACACTGTATCGAAAACAGTTCGTGCGCCTTTTACTTCCGTAATAACACCAGCAACAAACAAAGAATTACAGCTTGCACTTAACGAGCCAATAATAAATGAACAAACAGTTCCCGATGCTAAAATAAGAAGAGCAGCACAATTAATCAGGGAGGAGTTAGATGGTTTATTAGATTACGCTAGAAATGCAAAATTTATTTTAGATATTAATGACGGACAAGGTGGAACATTTAAAGGCAAGAATGTAGGATTTAACCCTGGTTATATCAAAGGGTATTTTCCTACAAATTATTTATATAAAAAAATGAGAGACAATCCTNACTTTGGAAAACAATTTACAGACATGCTTCAACGAAATGGATTTACAGAAAAAGAAGCAGCTGAAGTTAAACAAAGTATAATAGACAACCAGGGCTTTCCAATAACGTTAAGAGATGAAAGCATTGGTTTAGATCCCACAAAAAAAGCAGGCCCGATTGAAAAAACTAGAGAGTTAAAAAATATTCCTGCTGCAGAGATGGCTCCTTTCATAAACACAAATGTTATAGATACATTCCATAGATACAGAGACGCCGTTGTTAGACGTGTAGAGTATGCAAAAACTTTTGGAAAAAACAATGAAGTATTAGAGCAGGCTCTAAATTTAATTCAAGCAGAAACAGATGCAGCAAGAGTGCCTTTAACAGGCGGTGAAAAAAATAGAATTAGAAATCTGACTGCAGCTTTACAGAAACAATACAAGCCAATTGAAAGTGGTGTTATGAGAAAATTAAATGCAGCTCTNATAACATACGGATATGTTTTAACNTTACCTTTTGCTACAATATCTTCTCTTAGTGAACCATTTCTTATTTTATCAAGAGGCGGCGCGGGAGTAAAAACAATCATCAAAGGTTTTACACTTCCTATTCGTGGTGCAATCAGAAGTTTGTTTCCTCGTTTTCCAAGAGACGAAGTTGATACAGCCATAGCAAACATAGGACTAGGACTAGATGCAGCTGTTGTTGAAAGACAGAACGATGCATTCGGTGGTGGACAAGAATCAAATAGATTTACAGAAAAGTTTTTTAGATTAAACTTTTTATCACAGTTTACAAAGTTTAACAGAACACTGGCATATATCGCTGCACAAAATTTAATTTATAANAATGCTGTGTTCTTGGCAAAGAACATGAANAGAAGAAATATAAANGATGTAAACGAATTACCTGACACGGGTAGATTTAAAATAAAAAAAGATCAACTAAGAGAGCTCGGTATAGAACCTGGTGAGGCAGTGAACTTTGTAAATAGNGATGTGTTTAAAAGTGGCAACAAAGAGGCCATACAAAACACAGAGTTCTTTCAAGATAAAGTTAGAATAGGTGGCATACGATATGTAAATGAAGTTGTNATGAANCCACGTGCAACACAAAGACCNATGTGGATGTCTGATCCACACTTAGCTTTTCTTGGACAGTTAAAAGGTTTCCAAATAACTTTCTCTAATACGGTATTAAAAAGATGGTACAACGAAATATTTAAAACCGGTTTTTACAACGGCATAGCAAACGGTGGTAGACTAGCAGCTGTAGGAGCGGTGATGACAATAGCAGCAGCTCTTGGTAATGAACTTAGAGAGTTTTTACANTTTGGACCNAANGGTAACCCTCGTTTAAAAGANGAAGATNTTGAAGAACANTTNTTAAGAGCAGTAGAGAGAACAGGTTTCTTTGGTCCCGTGCAGTTATTAATGGATTCTGCTCGTGCAGAAAAATATGGATCAGGTCCAGTGGAAGCATTGATGGGTCCTATCGTACATAGATTAGTTAGTTACTTAGAAGGTATAAGAGATCTTTTATCCGACGGAGAAAAAGAAAAACTTATAAGAGAGCTAGTAAAATCAATACCAATTCTTGGCACATCGCCTCAAATTAGAGAAGAATTGTACGAAGCACTTGATGTTCCGACAGACTTTGGTAAAACAAAAGGATTAAACGTAGGAGTATTATAATGGTAAGTGATGCAAGAGACGCGTATAGAGCTAAACAAGCTTCAAAGACTAGAGCAGATAAGATAAAAGATTTAGAACAGTCTGTTGGTAGTCTTAATAGACGTGTTGAAAACGCAATAAAAGCCGGTGATACAGATAAAGTAAAAGACCTACGTTCAAGGCAAAAAAGTTTTGTAAAAGATTTAGGTAATGAATTAGCCATTCAAAGTGGTGGCGTGATGAGGACTGCACCAACAAGTTCTGATGATAAAGGAAGAATTATACGAGATAGCAGTGGTAATCCTATTTTAACAACAGGAGGATCTCAAACTTTTCAAGAGAATATGCAAAGAAATTTCTTAGATCCAACCAGGAGATTACAAAATGTAAACCCACAAATGTATAGAGCTGCGTACCCGATGGAAAGCCGATTAATGTCTGGTCCTTTTGCACTACAAGCAGCTAAAAACTTTTTTAATATACCGCAAAGACAAATACCAATGTTTGATCCAAACTTTAATACCAGCAGAGATCTCTCTCTTGATTTACAAACACAAAATCCCGATATAGCTGAAAGTTATTCCCAGTTCATGGACCAACAATTTCCAATAGATCAAAGTGAAACTGTTGAAAGAAGCACCATCGCTAACGAAACACCAGAGTATTTAGATAATGTTATTCAAACAGGGGGTTTAGCAAACCTTGACGCGTTTGATAGTTTTGGAAACACTGACACCGATATGTTGGGAAACGGAATCGGAATAGCTAACAACGATATATTTCAAGGCAACCTTGGAAGTGAAGAGAACACTATAATAGGAGGTGCTAGAGGACTAAAAAATGCGTTTAACAACTTTAATCTTGATTTTGATTTAGATGGTGGACAAGGGCTTGATCTTAATATTGGTGACAGAGAAGTAGGATTTACTACGCCTTTATTTAAGTTACCTGGAAACTTTAGATTTAGTGCAAACCCTGGAGGTGGTGGAATAATGTATAACCTAGGCTTTGGAGCTTAAATGAAATCTAAAAGAGAAAAAAAGGTCAGTAAAGTCATGCGTGAATTTAAAAAAGGTAAACTAAACATAGGTGGTTCTAAGAAAAAAGTTAAATCAAGAAAGCAAGCTATTGCCATTGCTCTCAACGAAGCAGGCATAAAGAGAAAAAAGAAATGAATCTATCTTTGCGTGANTGGATATGGATCATGGGTATTGTGGCTGGTATTGCTACAACGTACGGTATGATGTCATCACGAGTCACGGCTCTCGAATCAAAAATAAAAGATCTAGATATGTTGCGTATCGACTCACGGCTCTCGGTTATCGAAGTGCAAGTGATAGAGATCAATCAAAAACTAGATAAGCTTGTTAGATAAGAAACATAAAAAGGGATATTTAAATCACCTAAGAGCCATAGAGTGGTTAACTTCTAAAGAATATTATGTGTTTGACAACGTAAGTGGACTTGGACCGTGTGACTTAATTGCATTAAAAGATGATGGAGAAACATTAAAGATAGATGTGAAGAGTGAAAGCGTGAGAAAAACAGGGAGATTTGCTGGGTATAAAATTACAAGAATGCTTTCTGAAATACAAAAGAAAATGGGAGTAAAATTACTTATGGTAAGTGAAGCAGGTAAATGCTACTTTCCTAAAGATGACTAAAGTTTTTTTATTGGTGGTAAGTTTATGGGGTTTTAACGGATCTGCTTGGGTCTACACTGGTAATCAAATGGTGTATCAAGAAAAGTTTTACGAGCTAGAAGTTTGTCAAGAAATGGGTAGAAAGTTTATGAAGTTTGATATGAATAAATATTTTACTTTTAAAGTTCAATGCATTGAAGATGTAAGAAAAGATATTTAAACAATCTCTCCCCAAGAAGCACCCTTTTCATAATCCACAACACTAGGAACATTTAATTCTACGCAGGTTTGCATTATTTCTATTATTTGATCTGCTTGTTTTTTATTCTCAACAGATAAATCTAACTCATCGTGAATCTGTAACATTGGTAAAAATCCTTCTCTGTGTAAAGAAACCATAGCTTGTTTTGTTTGATCAGCAGCTGATCCCTGTATTAATCTATTTAATGCTTTATATGTCCAGCCTCTTTTTAGTCTGTTGAACCCACCATACTTTAACACCGCCTGCTCTTTTGGCAGTGGTAATCCAGCGCCAAATTCTAGGGGTTCCCATAAATTAAAACGACACTTTCTACCTTTGAGTGTCCTAATAAATCCTCTTTCACTTGCTAGTCTTTGCGCTCTCTTGCTAAGTTCTCTAACAAACGGAACATTAGAGTGGTATCTAGAAAATAATTGTTCGGCATCAAACTCTGTTAGTCCAAGCTCATTAGATAGTTTACCTTTACCCATGCCGTACATCATACCAAGATTAATTGTTTTAGCCTGTTTTCTTTCTATGCCTGCCATGTCAGCAACAACTTGATGAAAGTCTATGTCACCCGACCTATATCCTTCAACTAATTTTTCTGAACCAGATAACCCATCTTGATCGAGTATAGATGCATAGTGCACTAATAATCTTGGCTCTTGTTGCGAGTAATCAAAACAACCCCAGTGATGTCCTTCCTCTGGTATAAAAAGTTTTCTTATCATTGGACCTATCTCTTTATTTCTTGCAGGTATTTGTTGTAAGTTTGGAGTAGACATAGAAAGGCGGCCAGATATAGTGCCGCCTGTCTCGTTTCTCATTTGGTTGATTTCTGCGAAAATCCTGCCTCCGTCCTCGTGGTCGAGGATACTATCAATAAACGTGGTTCGCGCTTTATTAACTTCACGAGCTTCAACCACAAGCTTCGCAAGATCACTGGGATGATTAACCAAGAAGTCTTTATCAAATCTAGGCTGTTTAGACTTCGCAGTTCTTTCATAAGTAATCCCTTCTGCGTCAAAAGCTTTAGCGACGGACGCTGCAGCCCACACGTCAACGTGAACATTTGTGAGCTTATGTATTTTATTGAGTATCTTTTTTTCTCTGTCATGTAAAACCTCCTTGGTTTTCTCTGCTTGATCGACGTCTACTCTAACGCCCTTCTTTTTCATTTCGAATAGTATAGGAAACAAATCCGATTCCAATTGAAAAACTTCTATTAAATCTTCTTTTACTATCTCTCTTTGTAATACTTTCCAAAGTTTTAGAGTTAGTGCAGCATCTTGTTCTGCATATGGTCCGACATACATAGGAGGTAATCTCCACATACCACTCTTGGCATCCACGCCCCATTCTTTTGCGGCATCATACAAATCTGCTTGTGATTTTTTTTCACCTACGTATTCTTTTCCTAAATCATCTAAGGTATATTTTAATCTATTTTCATTTACTAAAGGTGCAGCTATCAATGTATCTATTATTCTGCCATTTACTTTAAAACCCATAGCATGTATCCAACCTACATCATAGAGTGCATTGTGAAAAATTTTATCGCAAGGTAATTCTAATATTTTTTTGAATTGTCTTTTAAAAATATTTTCATCTATGTTGTTTCCGCCTTCGTGTTTAATAGGAAAATATCCAGCCCATCCTTCAACTGCAATAGCCACACCAATAACATAACCTTTGTTTGTGGCCCAACCAGGTCCAAGATTACAATTCAAACCTATNTCTCTCGTTTCTAAATCTATTGCTATTTCTTTTGCATCAGATAGATCAGGTATTTTCTCCGGAGGAACCCATTCTATTTTCTTTTGAAATAAAGGAACTTGTAAACTCATAAAAATATTTTTATCTCTTTGCGTTTTTGATTATTTATATCCATTGCTTTTTTAATATCTTTTGCACGACCAACAAAAACTTTGTCAACATCTTGAAAGAAAAGTTTTTTATAATATTCAAACTCTTTCCCTTCGATTGAATATCTTTCAAAATTTAAATCTCTATCAACAAATAAAAGCACACCTTTTTTAATGTTTGTTTTACATCTCCAGTTGTGTGCAACTGCATATGCAGTCAACTGTTTAAAAAATCTGTCTTGATACTTTCTTTGTGGAATTGTTCTTTTAGTTTTAAAATCTATTATAGTTTGTTTGCCCTCATAAATACCCACCATGTCTATTATGCCACGATAAATATTTTCATAATGTATGTTTGCTTCTAGCCCCCAGACTTCTTCCAATTTATTTTTCAATCCTTTTTCTAAAATAACGTTACCCATATTTGTAACCAAGTCATGGTGTAGTTCATGAGCTTCAGGATTTGGTAGAGGTAATCCTTTTAAGTGCTTGATATTACTGAATTTCATAACAGAGTTTTCAATATATGTATGAAGACTTGTGCCTATTGCTTTTGATTCTTCTACTATTCTATCAGCTTCTTGTTCTCCTACTTTTAATCTCCATCTCTCTAACCCAGATTTATCTTCTGTTTGATCAAATATTCTAGAAGGAGATAAGTCACCATGATAATCATCGTTGTTATAAAATGATTGATACTTATCATTATATTTAAAAGTTACTTCTCTTAAATTTTCTGGATACATACCAACAACTCTTTTACCATCTTTACTTTTAATTATTTGTTTTTTTCTCAATTTCTTTTTTTGTTTTTCTCTTTCATATCTCTCTTTGATATAATGAAGAAGCTTCTCTGCGTACGCCCATCTGTCTACAGAAGTTATAAACTTTTTTCTGTCATAAAAATACTGATTTCTTTTTTCAACTCTTTCGGCCTTATCAGACTTTGATAAAAATTCTGTATCTCCAACTTGTAAAGAACTGTATTGCCAAAAGCTGGACGGAACATCAGATTCATTCATCATTGAATGAAATTGTTTCATCTTACTTATTTTTAGTAGATTTGTTTTCATCTTTCTTTCTCCTATTTCTCATACGTCGTAACACGTCTTTCCAGTTCTTTTCAACCCCTAACTTAACTAAATGTTTTGCAGCAGCTTTATCTAAATCATCTAAATATTTTTTTGTTACCAAAACATTTCCTTAAATTCTCTGTTTGTTTGCGATCTTACCACGTGTAATTGTTCTTTTGCACGTGTCATGCCTACATAAAAAACTCTGCGCTCATCGCTTCTATCTCTCATGTACTCTGTATCTACCTTGTATGTTAGATCAGAAAACAATAAAACATTTTGTGCTTGACCACCTTTTGATCCATGTATTGTAGACAGTTTTATCTTTGCCTCGTAATTTAAATTTTGATCTTTCTTCAAAGCTGATATGATGTATGCTATTTTTTTATCGGAGACCTGATCTAATGCAACATGCCATATCAAATCTTTTCCTGCAAGTAACCCATAGTCTTTCTTTAATAAATCATATGTGTATTCTTTATCTTCCTGTCCTCCCGGCATTGTTTTAAATCCATAAGAAACACCAACGTTTACAGACATAAAATTATACATTGCTTTTACACCCTCCAAGGAGACAGACTTACCTCGTGTAAGTTTAGTCCAGGTATTTATCGCTAGTAAAAGTTTATCACTAACAGATTTAGAATTATGTCTTTGATAAAATATACCACGTGATTGTAACTCGACCTCTATCTTATCTAATAAATGATTTGTCCTGGTTAGTATCAACCAATCATCTTTTAAAAAATCCATACCAGGTATTGGATTAGTATGTATNTTAAACAGACCTTCACGGTCCACTGACTTCCATGATTTTTCTACACGCTGGTCTCCTGGTATTCTATTAATTACGTTTAATGCTTTATGTTGCACGGCTCGCGGAACACGGTACGATTGATCTAAAATAATCCTATTTCCTTTTTGATTTTTAAATCTCCATGGATCTGCACCTGCCCATTTAAAAATAGCTTGGTCATCATCACCTGCAATATAAACTTCTTTAGAATTTTTAATTAATATATCAACCATATCCCATTGTAAGGAGCTTAAATCTTGTGCCTCATCAATAATTAATAATTTAAATTTTGGAGATGATTTTCTTTTTATAAACTCTTCCAACATATCAGTGAAATCCATAAACCCGTTTTGTTTTTTATATCTATTTAATCCTGTAGCTATCTTTCTAAGTTTTAATAAACCTCCAGACAAATGACCTGTTGATGGCTGACAAAACTGGTGCTCCAAACTTACGTTACGTATTCTAGCTAGATCAATAATCTGTGTGTATCTATCATCCTGCCAACCAACGCCGTAATTATCAAACCTATTTTTAGGATTAGATATTTTTATATTTAAATGATTAGACAACTCTTTGTAGTCTGCATCATCCATCAAAGAATTATCTGTAAGACCTAATTCAAAATAAGCCATACTGTGTAGTGTTTTAAAATATTTAAAATCTTTTTTCTCATACTGAGGAAATCGTTCAAGAGCTCTATCGATAGCTTCTCTTGATGCTTTTCTTGTGAACGCAAAATATCCTATACGATCTGGTTCAATACCCTTGTTCAATGCGTCTTCAACAATACCTAGTAAAGTGTGTGTCTTGCCTGTACCTGGAGGACCAAAAATTAAATTTACCATTAGAATGGTTCTTTCTTTTTCATGTCTTCTGGAACAGGTAATTCTTTTACAGGAGAAACTATTTCTGGAACCCACCATAAATATGCAGACGTATTACCTTTGATGTGTCGTCTCTCTGTACCACCTTTTAAATCATTATTTAATCTTGCAAGCATTTCTGTTTTACTAAATCCTGTAAATCTTTTTTTATTTAAATAATCTAACAAACTCTCTGGTTTAAAATACAACTTATCATCTAGTTTTAAAACCATACCAATAAGTAATTCTTCTTTATGTGATGTAGTTCCCTGGTCTAGTATAAAATTATTGAGGTGCAAATCAAACTCTCCTGCTTTTGTTATCTCTTCATCTGTTTCAATGATATCACATTCATCTAATAAGTCTTGTATCTTTTGTACCCACACATCATCTCTTAGTTTATTTGGTAATTTAGTTATAGCATCCATGCATTTCTTTCTAAATTTTCTTTGATCAAATAATTGTTCTGTATCTAAAGATAGTCTCTTTGGAGTATCGCCCATAATAAAATTTAAAAACCAAACAGGTTCATCTGAATCATACTTCTGTAAATCTGTTATCTGATAATCGTTAGAAAAATCTTTTCCAAACTCTCTTTGAAAACAGTCTGGCTTTTTACAAACACCGCACATAGGATCTTCTTGGCACTTATATCCATAGTCTTTTTTATTATTAGAATTAATTATACCATTAAGCTCACTACCAGATAAAGGCTCAGCTACATATTTATCATGCCAATCAAATAAAAAATCTTGTTGTCTAACTACATCATTAGCAAATTTTTTTCTCGCGTAAGTTGCAACATGAAACATTGTTATATTTCTGTTGGTGTGAACTTTTGTTTCCATAAGTTTTTCTATGCACGGAGGTCCATCTGGAAGCAGTCCTTGTTTTTTCTTTTTCTTTTTTGGTTCTAGTTTTTCAAAATCTTCTGGAGTAACTTTGTTCTCATCTACTAAACTAATAAATTTTTCTACCGTAAGAGCGTTTAGTTTATCATCGTATGCATATCTAAAACTTTCATCTCCACCATGATAAGGCAAGTTTAGAAAGTTACCTGTGTCTCCTTGTTCAACATGCAGCATGTCTTGCTTTGGAAATATTTCACAGTTTGCACGACCTAATTCAAAGGCAAACTTATTTAATTTTTTTCTTATTGCTTTTGCAGGAACCACTCCATCAATAAATAAAAATACATGAGCACCCCCACTCTTTGATCTACAAGATACCAAAGGTAATTCTAGTTGTTTAATTTGTTTTAATAATTTTTTGTGATCTAATTTATAATCATCGATGTCAATACAACCCCACCTACAATTACCATCATCCATAATAGGGATGATACCAAGGCTGGGGTCTTTACCATCTAGGTGATCTTGCCAAAGTTGTGTAGTAACCTCTGCTTTTTTAATCCTAGCGACGCCACCTTTTTTCCCTTTGTCATTTATCTCTCCTGATATGTAAATACCATGAGCTCTTTCTAACCCAGAAAATATATTTTTAAATTTTTCTACAATCATACTATCTTAATGTGAGGGGCACCGAACTTATAAAATGCCCCCCACACGTTAAGCCTAAAACGGAGTAGCTTCGTCCGTCTTAGTCGCATCGCCCTCTTCACGAGATACTTTTGCTTCGCCTTTTTTTACAGTCAAAGCAAAGGAACTCGCCGCATTGAAGAGATCGACGTCTCTTTCCTCCGTTTGATCGAGCAACCTTTCAAAGGAGAAATCGAATGAATGCCAAGACCCTTTATCATTCTTCTGTTTGGTCGTAGTTACTCTGAATAAACCAGAGAACATAGGCCAGTTGTTTGGAATCACAGAACGAATAAGAGAGTTAAACTTTTTACTTTTCTTATACGCTGTTGATTTAAGAGTGATAAGTGCGGGGTCACCTAGCATTCCGTTAGATGACTGTCCTTCCTCATTGACAACATATAAAAAATGATTAGCGCAGGTTTCTATGTAGTTGCCATTTTCTAATCTATCTTTATTCATGTTATCACGAGTTGTCTGACTTAGTATGTCAGACGTAGCTGGGTACACATTAACAGGAGCATTTGTTCCTGTGCCCAAGTTGGACCACTCAACATATTCACGAGCAAAACCACAAGGTAAAACCAATATACCTTTTGTTCCGTCATATAATTCTTGAGTGACACTGTTGTAAATCATACCAGGTTTTGCACCGGGTACAGTTTCATCAGTTATTTCTGGAGACAAAGCCATCAACACTTTTAATCGTGGTGTAGCATAATCTTCTTGCTCCAGTCCTTCAAAGCCCCAGCCCTTCATGTCATCAAATTTAACAATCTGAGCTACAGCTTTGGTAGTCGTCGTAGTTTTGGATATAGCATTCTTAGCCATTTTTTCCTCTTTCACTTTTCAAGTTTCACTATGTAATTTTCACCTTGTTGGTTACATAGACACCAAATTTATCACGAGGCAGATTAGCGCCTTTGTTAATCTGCTCTTTGACAAATGCTTTTAGAGTAGACGGATGAACACCACTTTTCTGTACGGGAGCTTGTCCCTCATCGCGTAAGCGTTGATACAGTTCACTGGCATTATCTTCTTCGCCTCTTCCAAACGTCACGACAATATCATTTTTAATAATATCATCAAACCCATTTTCTCTTAACCAAGCAAATGCATCTGGTTTATTCTCNTCACTAATGTGAGCTTTATAAACTTCTTGNATAGATACTTTCGATCCACTTGATAATGTAATCGATTTCATACCTACTTCTTCTAGCAACGTTGGTATCGATTCATTCTCCAATTGAAACTCTTTATCTTTTAAAAGTTTTAATTGTTGTTCAGCTTCTTTAATTTGTTGCTGTGTGGATTCTAACTCCACACATCTCGAAGCAATTGTTTGTAAGCGATCATTATCAGAATCTTTTAATTCTTCTAATGTGTTTTTTGTTTCTTCAAATAAACTCATTTTGTCTCCTTAAATGTTATCTTCACTTCAATGTCTTTGTGAGCGTACTCACCATTAAATGTTTCGTGATACTCTTCAAGTAAACGAATAAGTTTTTTTAAATCAATATCCAGGCCATTCATGGCACCAACCAATTGATTCTTTTTTTGTTTACCACTGCTCCAAGTTGAGCCGTAGTTTTCTATTGTATATTTATCTACGTACATATAGCTTTCTCCTATATTTTAATTTATGTCTACCTCCACAGGATAATACTTTTCTAATTTACGATCCCACTTTAGTAATTTAAATCGACCTCGATTTAAACTAGCTGCAACAGCAGATACGATTGATATAATAGATGGATCTCCTAAACACAAGAGGTAATCATCATCTGAAAAATTTTTTAATTTATTTTTCAGGGCGTGTATTACAGGTTGTGAGCTAATAGCAAGTTGATCTTTTCTTGGGAGCAACTCTTTAAAATCACCAAACCTAAGAGCGTCTGTCATATCAACTCCTGGTTTTTCTTGTATCACGTATACTGTCATAAGCTTTCTAAATTTACATATAAGACTTGTAAAATAGAAAAACAAGTATTAAATATAAAATTAGAAAGAAAGAAGAGGACATTATGGATTATCCGTTTAAAACTGTGCCTTATGCACATCAAAAAACTGCGTTGGAAAAGTCATGGGATAAAGATGCCTATGGTTTATTTATGGAAATGGGAACAGGTAAATCGAAAGTTTTACTTGATAGTATGGCTATGCTGTATGACCAAGGCCATATCAATGGTGCTTTAATTATTGCACCAAAGGGAGTGTATCGTAACTGGCAGCGCCAGGAGATACCGACACATTTACCAGAACACATAGAAGATTTTACTGTTGCCTGGACCCCGACTCCTAATAAACTTGATAAGAGTTTGTTAGAATCTATTATCAAGGACCCGAAAGATTTAACCATTGATATCTTGTTAATGAATGTTGAAGCACTTCGAACGATTAAGGGAGCACGGTTCGCGGAACGATTCTTAAAAGGACACAGAGCTTTGATGTGTGTTGATGAATCAACAACAATAAAAAACCCACAAGCACAACAAACAAAAAATATTTTAAAACTTGGTACACTTGCAAAGTACAAAAGAATATTAACAGGATCACCTATTACAAAAGATCCGATTGATTTATTTTCGCAGTGTGAATTTTTAGATCCTAACATTTTAGGTTTCTCCTCTTACTATAGTTTTAAAAACAGATACTGCATACAAGTTAAAACAAATGTAGGCACACATACTTTTAATAAAGTTGTGGGTTACAGACATCTTGATGAATTGTCTGACATACTATCAAAACATTCGTACAGAGTTTTAAAAGACGAGTGTTTAGATTTACCAGAAAAAATTTATACAAAAAGAATTGTTGAACTAACCAAGGAACAACAAAAAGCTTACAACGAGATGAAAGAGTTTGCGATTGCTGAAGTAGAGAAAGCAGGAACAGTTACAGCTACCACAGTTATGACACAGTTACTTCGACTACATCAGATTAGTTGCGGACATCTTACCACAGAAGATAAAAAAGTTGTTACATTTAAGAATAATCGTATCAAAGAGTTAATGAATATACTTGATGAAACCGATGGAAAGGTTATCATCTGGGCAAACTATCGACAAGATATTCGTAACATACGAGATGAGATACAAAAGGAATACGGGGTCGATAGTGTAGCCACATACTACGGAGATACACCGGATAAAGAAAGACAAGGCATTGTTGAAAAGTTTCAATCGCCTGGCAGTTCTCTTCGTTTCTTTGTTGGTAATCAACAGACCGCTGGATTTGGTTTGACACTTACAGCTGCTAATACTGTTGTCTATTATTCTAACAACTATGATTTAGAAAAACGTATACAATCAGAGGATCGTGCTCATCGTATCGGTCAAAAGAATAATGTGACATACGTAGATTTGATAGCAGAGAAAACTGTTGATGAAAAAATAGTTAAGAGTTTACAGAAAAAGATTAACATCGCTGCAAAAGTTTTGGGCGAAGATATAAGAGAGTGGTTGCAGTAACGGTAAGTAACGGTTGACATAGTAAATTAAATTCTTATATTGTCTTTTATATAGAAAGGTTTGTATGGATACATCAAAGTTTAAATCAGTTACAGTTCCAATTGAAACTTGGAAACTATTAAAAGAGATTGCTGATCGTGATATGCGTTCAGTCAGTATGGTGGTGGCATGGTTGGCATCACAAGAATTAACGAAACCTAAAAAGGAGAAAGCAAATGGGTAGAGTAAAAGAAGAATTATTACACATGCAAGAAAACGCATTAGACATGGAAGCTATTAAGTTCGCTAAATGGTTTGGTGAACATAATTTAGATATCTGGTTAGATGTGCAAGTGCAAGATGGTCGTGATTATGAAGAAGCTAAAAAAGAATATCTTTTAGCGATGAAACCAAAAGGATCTGCGTGAGCTTTTATTTTTGGTTGGCGTTGGCGTTAGCCCTTACATTTATTCTAGGATTTAGAATTGCTTTGTATTGGGCTAATTACCGACACGAACAAGAGATAATTAAACTTCGTAGTTACTACGAAAAAAGATTGAGGAATAAAGAATGGCACGCAAGACTACAATGAGATCAAGATTAGTGGAAGAGTATCTAAAAGTATCGAAGAAAGCTCTTCGTGATCCTAGAACAAATCAGGAGTTTTCTCTTCGTAAGAAATGGGATAGACTTCATAAAATATTATGGAGGCGATATGGTTATCTGCCACAATTGCAAAGGTAATGGGTATGTCAGGCTTAGGTTTGAGGGAGAAACATCAACAGTCCAATGTAAAGTATGTCACTCGTCTGGCGAAACAAAGGCGGGAGAATACTATACACAATCTTGGGATGACGGAGATGGAAACCCAGCCATTTATTATGGGCCAGCGTTGGACCCAGACGGATTTAAAAACTACAAAATTCATCCCAAGTAAACCAGTTATAGAGTTTGAGGGAGAACCACCTTTTTAAATGTTTTGTGGTGGTTATCGGTAAGCTCTCTCAAAACACCCTTGTGAACTTCTACTTTAGTCACAAAAAGTAGATGGGGTGAAGAAGGCCTCGAACACAATTACTCCTTTCGGTGTTCGGGGCTTTACTTATCTTTTAAATTATTCTATAATCTTGTACCAAAAGTGAGGTATTATGGTTAGATTACCAGATAGTCCTGTAAGCAGTATGCAAGAATGCCTAGAATGTGGCAGTATTTCCGTAAAATTTTGGAATAGTAACTATGATAGGTTGTATACTCGCGATGAATGGAACACGGTTCTCGAATCGGGTAGGGAAGTATTACGAAAGATTTTGGCTCCAGTTAAGGAAGATCCAAAGTTTTTCTATGATTAATATATTGTTTTAAAAGTAGATACATACTTTATAAAATTATTTTTTAATCATAATTAAGTAATTTAGTAATGTATTCAATTAACTTATTGAAATACATACATTAATTACATTACTTTTACATTACTTTTACATTACCTGCCTCGCAAAAAGGTAATGTAGTATATGTAATATACTACTAACTTTTAAAACATTATATAGGATTTATATAACTTTATGACTAAACGCCTTACACTCAAACAACTTAGATTTGTTAACGAATTAGTAGCAAATGATGGTGTAATTACACCAACGGAAGCTGCTAGACGGGCTGGTTACAATAAAAATAGAGCGCATATATCAGCTAGTGAACTACAAAACCCACAAAAATATCCAGAAGTAGTTAGATATATTGATGAAATGAAAAAAGAATTGGCTAGCAAAACTGCCGTAACTTATGATCGACACGTCAGTAGACTAGACGAACTGTCCAGGAAAGCTGAAGAAAAAAACGCCTGGAGTGCAGCCGTTCAAGCTGAAAAAAATAGAGGTCAAGCTGCAGGATTTTACAACCACACACAAAACATCCACACACTAAACTCCATTGATACCATGAGTTTAGAACAGGTACAGTCCAGACTCAAAGACATACGCAAACTGTACGGAGATATTGTTGATGCTGACTTTACAGAAATAAAAGAAATAGAACATAAAGATGAGGGCTAAATGCCCTCAATATCTATATGACTCTGCTAGTTCATGTACCATATCAACGATTTGATCCAAGTTTAAATCGACAGTATGCTCACTAGCATTTAAAAGTTCTCTAACTTCTCTAATAAAATCTTCTTTAGTTTCCATCTTCTACTCCTCTATAAGTATTCCATATTTGTCAGATGTNAGACCTTTGTTTACTTGCTCAATATGACAATCTTCACAAAGATAGTCTCCATCATCATTAAACATAGCATCTGCTGTTAATTCTTTGCATTGATCACACTCTTCACATTGACATTCAAAACAAAGGTAACCCTCATACTCATCATTCTCTGCAGGGATTCTATTAACAAAACGCCCACTTCCAAATTGGGTGTCCTCATGACACCCAATACACTTATGTCCTATGTTAACAATCATTTTTCTCCTCCCACATAATGAAGTTCTTCTTGATATATTTCAATGATATCGTTGGTATAGTCTGGATTGTTTTCATCTACATCTCTACCAGCCATACAGATATCAACTGCTTCTTCTTTATTTTTTGCTTCAACATTTTTCCAAATGTCCTGCATCTTGTAAGTTTGTATTATTGTAAACTTTGGCATATTATTCTCCTTTCTCTTCGATTGTTGGACAAATGCACAATTCTTTTTTGTTAACGTCATCAGTGCTTAAAATACAACCCCAATGATTATCGTCCATTAATTCATTCCAAAAAACAATTTCTAGTTCTTGGTTTTCTTCTTGTAGTTTTTTTATTAAATCTTTTACTTTCATGTTACCTCCATGTATCTTTTAAAGGTATGAATTTACCTTTTAGTTTACAAAACTCCAAAGCTTCTGCGTTTGCGTTACCGTATGCAACTAAACAACTAGGTGCATTACATGTATCGCCCTCGCTACCGTCAACACGGTAAAATTTTAATCTACCTTTAAAGAAAAAAACTGCGTGTGCTTTGTTCCAAATTTGCTCATGAAACCCTATTGTTTCTGTTCTTGCAAATATTAAAGCAATGCCATTGCCGTGGTCATAAAGTTTTTCCAACCATTTAAAAGTTTCCCTACCATAAGGAGGGTTACACCAAACTCTGCCTTGCCAATCTCGTGATAAGCCATCCATCCATTTATGGTAATGATTTTTAGCTGTATCCCACGGCCTTTTGTCTGGGTGAGGTGAGCAAGGGTCAAGATCGAACTCACCAAGCTCTTTGATAATATAGGGTGGTGTTAACCACTCATCATTATTGATTGTGTTGCTGTTAAAATCTTTCATCATGCCCTCCAATAGTAAGTATCACCGTCAAAATCTGTTTGGCTATAATCCATTTCAACTGCGTCTGCCCAACCTTGCCAATCTACGTGATAGTGTATTGGATTGTTATCATCTTGACGATCTAAATAACCGAAATCATAAGCCATATCCTCGCAATATTGAACCCAATAATTTTCACGAATAAATGCTACACCCATCTCAAAGTTATCTCTTCCAACTTCTTCAATCAGTTCTTCTATTTCTTTTATTCTTTCTTCGTCATCTTCTTTGTCCAACGTTTTTAATTCG